>Ga0105240_10001775_pt1 | contig 36392 bp, 28 predicted proteins | sample KBSC54metaG_FD_80426 | JGI IMG/M metagenome (GOLD analysis project Ga0105240, IMG submission 80426) | Corn rhizosphere microbial communities from Kellogg Biological Station, Michigan, USA - KBS C5-4 metaG | ecosystem: Host-associated > Plants > Roots > Rhizosphere > Soil | place: Michigan, USA... | reverse complement strand
GGGTTTTTCTTTTTTGAATATTGCGGGCCTGGCCCTTGGCATGGCCAGCGCCACCCTGATCCTTCTGTGGATACAGCATGAGAGCAGCTATGACACCTTTCATGAAAAGGATGCGCGTCTGTATGAGCTGATGACCCATCACTATGCGGATGGGAAGTGGGGTACGGGTACTTTGACTCCTGATATAATGCCTCCGGCTATCAAAAAGGATTGTCCCGAAGTGGAGGATATCGTGCGTATGACCTGGAATTCCAATTTACTGTTCAATTACAAGGATAAGGCGATAAAGGCGGAAGGCGCCGCCACCGACACCGGTTTTCTAACGGCCTTTAGCTTTCCGTTGCTGAAAGGGGATGCCAGGACAGCATTGCGCGATCCCTATTCCATTGTCGTTACGGAGCAAATGGCCAGGAAAGTGTTTGGCGATGAAGACCCGATGAACAAGGTGGTAAAGATGGACAATAAGGACAATTTCAAGGTCACGGGGGTACTAAAAGATCTGCCGGATAACAGCCAGTTCAATTTTGAATTTATCATGTCGTATAATTTCATGACGATGAAAGGTTATGTGGACAGCGATTGGACGGATGTCAACGCCCGGGCCTTTGTACTGTTAAAGCCCCATGTCTCGCCCGGGACCGTGAATGCCCGGTTGAAAGATATGATACGGCAATATTCCGGTGGCAAGACCACCACGGAAGCTTTTATCTATCCTTTGAACAAGATAAGACTGTACTCGGATTTTGAAAACAAGAAGCCTTCGGGCGGACGTATTACCACTGTACGGATATTTGGATTGGTAGCCGCACTGATCCTGCTCATAGCCTGCATCAACTTTATGAATCTGTCCACTGCCCGCAGCGAGCGCAGAAGCAGGGAGGTGGGTATCCGCAAAGTGGTAGGCGCCCGTAAACCGGCGCTGATCCTGCAGTTCCTTTGCGAATCCATGCTGATAGCCCTGGTCGCCGGTGTGCTGGCACTCGTTATTGTAGAAGCGAGCCTGCCGGCTTTTGGAAAGCTCACGGGCAAGCATCTTGTCATCGGCTATGCCAACCCGTATTTCTGGCTTTGTGCGCTGGGTTTTGTGCTGATCACCGGATTGCTGGCCGGCTCCTATCCCGCCTTTTTCCTTTCCTCTTTCCGTCCGGCCGCTGTCCTGAAAGGCGGGCTTTTAAAGGTCAATGCGTTGTTGACTCCCCGCAAGGTATTGGTAGTAACACAATTTACCATTGCCGTTGTGCTGATCGTCTCCTCCCTGGTGATCGCCCGGCAGATACAATATGCAGAGGGCAGGAGAACGGGTTATGATCAGCGCAATCTTATCTACATGCAAATGGAAGGAGATATACGTGCCCATTTTTCATCAATCAAACAGGCAATACTGCAGTCCGGTGCGGCCACGGCTGTCAGCATGACCACCTCTCCACTGACACAAATTTATAGCAGGGGTTCAAGTCTCGCCTGGGAAGGGATGGCTCCCAATACACATATCAGCTTTATGCGTACCGGCAGCACGGGCAATATAGTCAAGGCTGCCGGATTGAAACTCGTAGCGGGAAGAGACCTCGATCCCGACGCCTACCCCACCGATTCGACGGGCTGTCTGCTGAACGAGACGGCGGTAAAGGCAATGGGGATCAAAAACCCCGTCGGGCAGTGGATCTTCGACGATCCCGTCAAATGGCATATTGTAGGTGTCGTCAAGGATTTTGTCACGGGCAATCCTTACGAACCTGTCCTTCCCATGATCGTCAAGGGGCCAAAGTTTTATATGAGCATCGTGCATATCAAGCTCAACGGTGAACAATCCATCCGGCAGAACCTGGCTGAATTGGAGAAGATCTTTAAGGTCTACAATCCTTCCTATCCTTTCGAATACCATTTTATCGACGCGGACTATGCAGCCAAGTTCGATAACGAGCGGCTGACGGGCCAGCTGGCCGGCTTGTTTGCAGGGCTGACGATCCTTATTTCCTGTCTGGGTCTTTTTGGGCTCGCTGCCTATATGGCGGAGAGCCGGACAAAGGAGATAGGCATCCGCAAGGTGCTGGGGGCAAGCGTCATGAACATATCCCTGCTGCTATCTTCCGGATTTGTACGGCTCGTACTGATATCGATCCTGGTGGCGACACCCATTGCCTGGTATGTGACACATAAATGGCTGCAGGGTTATAGCTATCGTGTAAATGTACAATGGAGGTGGTTTGCTGCGGCAGGTCTGGTGGCAGTGGGTATTGCCGTATTGGCCGTCTGCACGCAGAGTATAAAGGCGGCGATGAGCAATCCGGTGAAGAGCCTAAGAACAGAATAAAGGGAAATAGCCTTAACTTGGGGCATGAGAAAACCGCCCATATTCCTGATCTGGACGTTATTGATATTGTCTGCCCGGCAGGGGCAGGCACAGAGCTTCACGGCCGGAGAGATCAAACGCTATGAGGCCGAGGCTCGCCAGGTGCAGATCATACGCGACAAATGGGGTATTCCACATATTTATGGAAAGACGGATGCCTCCGTCGTCTTCGGGCTGATGTATACCGAATGCGAAGAGGATTTTAGCCGGATGGAGAAGAACTACCTGGAGGTAATGGGCCGGCAGGCGGAAGCATATGGGGAATCTTACCTGCACAACGACCTGCAGATGCGTCTGATCTATGACAGCGCGCAGGCTGTAAAAGATTATGAGAACAGTCCTGCGTGGATGCATAAATTGCTGGATGCTTTTGCAGATGGCGTCAATTACTATCTCTATAAACATCCTGGTGTCCGGCCTCTGGTGTTGCGTCATTGGCAACCCTGGTATGCGCTGATGTTCACGGATGGCAGTGTGTCCGCCACCAGCACGGGTGGGGTAAAGGCGGATGAGACCTGGGATTTTTACAACAATAAAGTGTTGAGTTCGGTCAAGCCGATCAAGAAAGTGCAGCATGTTTCCGCTGCTGAAAAGATGGTGTTGGAAGATAGGGGGATATTGCCGTCGAAGCCGGAACCTTCGGATGGGCAGCCGGAGTCCTCGGACGGACAGCCGGAGCCTGGCAATGATGAACCTGCTCCTGATGGCGGCTCCAATGGTTTTGCCATCTCTCCCTCACATACCGCCAATGGTAATGCATTGCTGTATATCAATCCACACGTGCCTTATTATTTTCGAATGGAAGTCCATCTCGTCAGCGAGGAAGGTCTGAACACCTATGGCGCGGTCACCTGGGGGCAATTCTTTATCTACCAGGGATTCAATGCCCACTGCGGCTGGATGCATACATCCAGTTATGCGGACGTGGCGGATCTGTATGTGGAAAAGGTGAGCCGGAAGGATAAGGGTTGGGTGTATGAGTATGAAGGCGGATCGCGGAATGTGACGGATAGATCTATTAATGTCCGGTGTAAGAAAGATGATCAATTGACAGCTTATTCTTTTAACGGCTTGTATACGCACCATGGTCCCGTGGTCTGTGTTCGGGATGGGAAGTGGTTAAGTCTGAAAGAATACAACCGCAGTCTGAATGCTTTGCTGGAAGCATGGCTCATCACGAAGGCCCGGACATTCGGGGAATATAAGCGAGCCATGGACCTGCGGGCCAATACCACCAACAATACCGTTTATGCCGATGACCAGGGAAACATTGCCTACTGGCACGGTAACTTTATGCCCCGCCGGGATACGTCTTATGACTGGTCTGCACCCGTAGACGGCTCTATCGCAGCCACAGAATGGAAAGGCTTGCATCAGCTGGACGAGATCGTTCATGTCTACAATCCTGCTGCCGGTTGGCTACAGAACTGTAACTCCACTCCCTTCAGTCTCTCCGGCGGCAGCAGCCCCCGCCGCGGGGATTATCCCTACTATATGGCGCCGGACGGAGAGAATTTCCGGGCCTTGAATGCTGTGCGGCTGCTCCGGGATGTACACAGTCTTACATTGGACAGTCTTATCGCCAAGGGATATGATACCTATCTGACTGCTTTCGAGCGCCTGTTGCCTGCTTTGTTCGAAGCGTATGAAGCGGCGGGAGATCAGGATAAGATGTTTGTAAAAGAGGCGGTCGATACTTTGAAAGGGTGGAATAAGCGGAGCTCGGTTGGTTCTATAGCTACCACGCTGGCTGTCGAATGGGGAATGCGGATGATGCAGTTTGCGCCCAGGCCTGTACGACCGGAAGACGGCTCCTATGGCGTGGATAATATCATGGCGGAGATCAGGAATGCTTCGGCCGATCAGCGTTTGCATATATTGAAAGATGTCCTCACTGATCTGCAGGAGAGATTTGGCACGTGGAAGATAGCCTGGGGGGAGCTATGCCGCTATCAACGGCTGACCGGCAAGATCAACGAGACCTATGATGATACGCAACCCAGTCTCCCTGTGGGGTTGACATCTTCTGCCTTTGGCGCCCTGCCTTCCGTGCAAAGCCGCGTCATGACCGGCACGAAAAAAAGATATGCTTATTCGGGCAATAGCTTTATTGCCGCTGTGGAGTTCGGCCGGCGGCTGCATGCGAAGACTATTGTAACGGGTGGGGAAAGCAGCAATCCTGCCTCACCGCATTTTTCGGACCAGATAGAGGGGTATTTGAACGGGCATTTTAAGGAGGTGCTGTTCTATAAAGAGGATGTGATGAAGAATGTGGAGAAAAGCTACCGGCCGGGGGAGGAGTAAGTATGAAAGGGGACGAACCATTGCAGGATTAATCGTAAATTGGGTTTCCTCCCTGACCGTCTCATCTTTTAAATCTTTTTTATGAATAAGCTATCTCATGTAGTGCTGCCCGGCAGTGTACGTCAGGTCAGGCCGGGTGCAAAAGTCCTTGGCGCCGCCGGGGCTGATGAATGGATCGAGATCACCTTAAAGTTACGGCGTAAGCAGCCTTTACCGGAACCATCATCCCGTCCGGGGAAAGTGCTTTCGCGTGCGGACCTGGAAGCAAATTACGGAGCGTCCGCCGATGATGTGGAGAAAGTCAGGACAGTTCTCACCGGGCTTGGACTTTCGATATTGAGCGAGGATCCTGGCAGCCGCAGTATGAAGGCTGGTGGAACAGCCGACATTGTGGAAGAGGTATTTGACATCAAATTATTACACTATGCGGATAATAATGAGCGGTATCGTGGCCGCCGGGGTAATATCCATATACCCGCGGAGCTGGAAGGAATTATCGTAGGTGTTTTTGGACTGGACACCCGTCGCATGGTGAAGCGGCGGCCTCTCAGGAAAAGGCCCCGTTCCCTGGAGCTGGCACGGAGGAGAGCTGCCGCGCGCAGCTGGTTTTTTCCTGCGGAGCTGGCGACGATCTATCATTTTCCGGATGGGGATGGCAATGGACAAACGGTGGGGATATTGGAATTCGGAGGCGGCTATTTCGAGGAAGACCTTGCTGCCTTTTGTCAAAACGCCAATATACAGCAGGTACCTACGGTCAAGACCGTTAGCGTCAATAATACGCCCACTGATCAGCGGGATGGGGCGGAAGGAGAGGTTATGCTGGATGTCGAGGTGGTGGGTGGTGTTTGCCCCGCGGCTACGATAGTCGTCTATTTTTCCACCTTCGATGAGAATGGGTGGATCAGCGCGCTCGATACGGCGGTACATGACCAGGAGAACCCTTTGTCCGTGCTCTCCGTCAGCTGGGGTTATGCGGAAGATGCGCAGGGCGCCTGGTCGGAAGGGGCCATCGATGCGATCAATGATACGTTAAAGGCCGCCGCCTTGCTGGGCGTCACTGTGTGCGTAGCTGCAGGTGATGATGGGTCGGATGACCAGGTGGGGGATGGCCATGCACATGTCGATTTTCCTTCTTCCAGTCCTTATGTATTGGCCGTGGGGGGTACCACGCTCCGCAAAAGCAAGGCCGGACAGGTGAATGAGGTTGCGTGGAAAGATGGGGATGGTCTGCGACAGGACAATGGCGGCAGCACGGGTGGAGGGGTAAGTGTCCATTTTCCCCGACCTGACTGGCAGACCGTGACGATCCCGTCGGTGAATCCCGGTGCCATCGATGGACGTGTTGTCCCCGATGTGGCGGCGGATGCCAGCGCCAACACAGGCTATTGGATGGTGGTGGATGGACAGGGTGGCGCCAGCGGCGGCACGAGCGCAGCCGCTCCTTTATGGGCAGCGCTGATAGCAAGGATCAATGCAAGCCTGGGCAACGGCAAACAAGCAGGCTTTCTGACGCCCGTGCTTTATCAATCCGGCGCAGACGGTACAGTATTGGGACAGACTTGTTGCAGGGATATTACCAGTGGTGATAATATTACGGCATCTGTCGGCGGTTATTCGGCAGGAACAGGTTATGATGCAGTGACAGGCTGGGGCGTACCCGATGGGCAAAAGCTCCTGGATGGATTGCAAGCAGTGTTACTGCAGACAGTTAACGAGGTCTGATCGTGTCCGGACGGGTCAGCATGCCGCGGTGGATAACCCCTTCCAGCTTCCGCAGGTTGGCCAGGTCAGCCAGAGGATCGGCGTTCAGGATCAGCAGGTCTGCCGCCTTGCCTGGCTGGATGCTGCCGAACAGGGATGCTTTACCCACGGCACGCGCTCCATTGATCGTTGAAGCCGTGATGATCTGCCAGTTGGTAAGACCTGCCTGCTGCATGGCCCGCAGCTCCTTGAAAAAAGAGGAAGCATGAAGCGTGCCGATGTTCCCTGCATCTGTACCCGTTGCAATGATGACGCCGGCATCGGCCATTTTTTTCAGGTTGATCTTCCGGACAGAATCATCCGTTTTTTCTTTTTTGGCTCTCACGCTGGACAGTAGCTTGTAGCGTTTGGAGATGGCCGTGTCCTCCAGGTGGGACAATACCTGCAGCGAGGCGAGCTGTTCGGGATCGCCGATGGCGACATCTTCGGCAGTAGGCGTATAATGCTGACTAAAGGTATCGAAGTAGCCGGATACGACTACGAGGGTTGGGCAAAGGACGGTGTGATGATCTTTTAGCAATCTGATAAAAGCGTCGTCGACGATCTCATCCTCTACGTCGTGCACCAGGAAGTCGGCACCAGCCTCTACGGACAGCTGTGCGGTGATCCTCTCCGTGGCGTGGACGGCTACTTTGTAGCCATGGGCATGAGCCTCTTCGATAGTGGCCTTTACCAGGGGGAGGTTTTTTTCTGCGGCGGCCCGTGTATCTCCGCTGAGAAGAATGTACCAGATCTTTATAAAGTCAGGGTGATAAGGGTATTCCTTTTGGGTCTGCTTAACTGCTTGTTCGGGTGTATTTACGGCGTAGAATGGCTGGTCGGGGTCGGACAGTTCATCGAAGGGTTTGGGATCATAGGCAGTGGAGATCAGCGGCCCTGCCATCAATATACGGGGGGCATAGGTTTTGGCGGCGAACGTGTCTCGCTGTCCAAGCAATGCCAGCGTGGCGCCATCGTCGATGACGGTGGTGATGCCCACGGCAAGATACCTACGCAGCTGCTCATCCATGTGTTGTTTGTACCAGGTCATTTCCTGTTCATAGGGTTTGTATTTGCGCAGATCGATTGCATCCGGCCGGGTATACAAACCTCCTGTCTGGAAAAAATGAACATGGGCGTCCACCATGCCGGGCATCACCCATTTACCGGAGGCGTCGATGACTGTGGCGCCCTTCGGTGTTTTTATGCTTTTGGAGGAGCCAACCTGTAAGATCGTGTCGCCCTTGTAGACGATGGTTTGGTCGGGAAGGATCTTTTGGGTGATGGGGTCCACGAGCCGGGCGTGGGTGAGGTAGGTTTGGGCTTGGGTGGCGAGAGTAAAAAGACAGGCGAGGAGGAAAAAGGTATATTTCATAGGCCTGAATTTAAGATTTTAGCGGTAAATTTAATACGGACATTCACATTCTAAGGTTTAACCATTTGAGAAAACTAACGCGGAGAGAATTCCTGACCCGGACAGGAGCATTGACTGGGGCAGCCTATCCCGCCATGATGGCGATGGGTTTCCTGCCTGCAGCCCCGGCACACCCTTTCCATCTGGAAGGTGACGGACAGGGTAAGCAGGTGATCATTCTGGGCGCAGGGCTGACGGGCATGGCTGCAGCGTATGAACTGGGCAAATTAGGTTATCGCTGTACGATCCTGGAAGCAAGGAATAGAGTGGGAGGCCGCTGTTTCAGCGTTCGCAAAGGGACCACCAATATTGAGACAGGTCAATCTCCGCATACGGCGAACTTCGACGAAGGACAGTATTTCAACGCCGGTCCCTCCCGCATACCCCATCACCATGCCCTTACACTGCATTACTGTAAAGAATTAGGTGTTCCCATACAGGTGTATAACAATGTAAATGAAGCCGCTTATTATTTCAGTGAAGGGAAAGGGCCTTTGTCCAATAAGAAGATACGTGTGCGCGAAGTCCGGCATGATGTGAGAGGCTGGCTTTGCGAGCTGATGGCCAAAGGGATGGATGGAGGCAGGATAGACATGCCCATGAGCAGGGAGGACACGCAGAAGGTCATTGAATATCTAAGGGCCGAAGGCGGTCTGGACATCGACAAGCTGTATAAAGCTTCCGCCCGCCGTGGTTATATGGAGCCGCCGGGTGCGGGAGAAAAGGCAGGACGTATAGCTGACCCGCATACTTTATCCGACCTGCTGGCATCCGGGCTTATGGACCCCGACTTTTACAATGTCGCGGAATACACCTATGAGCTGCAAATGACCCTTTTCCAGGCCATAGGAGGCATGGATAGGATTGCGGCTGCCTTTGAGAAAAAGCTGACGGGGATCATACATTTCAATGCAGAAGTAAGCGCTATTCATAATACAGAGCAAGGCGTGAAAATGACCTATAAAGACAAAGATGCTCAAAAGATCCTGACAGCCGACCTCTGTATCTGTACCATACCGCTGCCCGTCCTCAGCAACATCGATCACAACTTTTCCTCCGATGCCAGCCGGGCCATCGATTCCATTACCTACATGAACACCGGCAAGATAGGTTTGCAGTTCAAGCGCAGGTTCTGGGAAGAGGATGAGCATATTTACGGAGGGATCACCCATACCAATAATCAGCTTACCCAGATCTTTTATCCTTCCTATGATTATTTGAGCGGCAAGGGCATCCTGATAGGATATTATAACTTTAATGAGAAGGCGAGGGCTACCGGAGAGCTGTCCTATGCGCAAAGAGAGCAGCTGGCATTGGAAAAGGGCAGCCTCATCCATCCGCAATACAGACAGGAATTCGAAACTTCATTCTCCGTCAGCTGGCACAAGACGAAATATAGTATGGGAGGATGGGCCCTGTATTCGCCGGACGAACGACAAACGCTTTACAAGGCGCTGCTGCAGCCTGATAAACAGGTGTATTTCGCAGGGGAGCATCTGACCTATCTGAATGCATGGATGGCAGGGGCATTGGAGTCGGCGCGGAGTGTGGTGACGTCCCTGCATGCCCGCGTCACCGGGGGAAGGATGAGCTATCCGGAGAGTAAGTGAAATGTTTTTTTAACCACCAAATACTACACTTATGGGTAAGATCAGTCGCCGTCAATTACTCAGAGCGGGCGCCTTATTAGCAGGCGGTTTGCCTGTCGCCAGCTGGGCCGGCCCGATCCATTTTTCAGAGACTCGCCCGATCCACCTTCCGGAAAATGGAACGGCTGCCGCCGGATCCAGGATGTGGGCGGAACGCGAGATCGCCCTCAATGCTCCCGGTGAGCTAAAGGCCCGGTTGTTTGCCAATGAAAATCCTTTCGGTCCTTCCGACAAGGCGAAGAAGGCCATTATGGAAGCCATGCCGAAAAGCTATCAATATCCTTTCATGTATCTCCAGGACATCTACCAGAAGATCGCCGATCATGAAGGCATCAAGCCCGAGAATATACTGATGGCGGCAGGCAGCAGTCCCTTGCTTATGGCGGCAGCCATCTCCTTCAGCAAGCCCGGCGGCAATATCATCAGCGGGGACCCTTCCTATGAAGACCTTCCCAGCAAAGCTGTCCGGTTTAATGAGAAATGGATAAAAGTGCCTGTGACCGCGGATTACAAGCTGGACCTCGACGCTATGGAAAAAGCCATCGACGGTAATACAGGGCTGGTGTACATCTGCAACCCGAACAATCCCACAGGCACTGTGCTGGATACGGAAAAGCTCAAAGCTTTTTGCGAACGCGTCTCTAAAAGAGTGACGGTATTCGTGGACGAGGCTTACATCGATTACCTGGCAGACCCGGCCGGTATGAGCATGATGGGGGCTGTGAAGACAGGGCAGAATATCATCGTAGCCAGGACCTTTAGCAAGCTGTACGGCTTTGCAGGTCTGCGAGTCGGGTTTATCGCCGCTCAACCGGATATGGTGAAGAAGCTGGAAGATTATACGGAGGGACCCATGTCCATTTCTGCCACTTCGTTACAGGCGGCCATTGCAACTTATCAGGATGAGGAGTATCTCCAGGATGCCCTGAAGAAGACGCTGGCATCGAGGGAGTATCTGTATGATGTCCTGAAGAAAGAGGGATATACCTACATACCGTCCAACACCAATTTTGTCCTTTTCCCTATCAAGATGGATGGGGAGCATTTCGCTTCGGAAATGATGAAGCGGGGTGTGGGGGTGCGCTCATGGACAGTGAACAACAGCAATAAATGGTGCCGGGTCAGCATCGGGCGTATGGACGAGATGGAAGCCTTTGCCGCCGCATTCAGAGAACTATCTTAAAACTATTTCATGAAGAGCATTTGTTTGGCCATGTTGCTACTGGCCGCGAATTTTTTTATGCCGGCAGCCAAGGCCCAAACGCAGGTCCAGGATACTACGGCAGCGGCTAAAGCATTGACCATGGCCGAATATGAGAAGGTGAAGAGCTTTGCTCCCACCGACCTGGATAAGGACAGCTATGTGAAATTTGAGAACGCTTATATACTCGACCGCAATGACTTCGGCAAGCCTTATTTTATTACGGGGGATGACGGATTGAAGAAACGCATCGATCTCTACAAACTCATACGTAAGGAAGGACGGACAGAGCTTGGTACCATGATCTTTTATACGACGGAAGGTGGCAAACGCTTTATGGCCTGTCTGCCTGGTTTTAAAGCTGACGGAAAAGTGTGGGAAAAGTATTTTGAGGATATTCACGCCATCGACAAAGAGGAGAAGAGTTTTGTGCTAAAGCTATCCTATGTACTGTCGAGAGAGCTGGGATTCCAGTTATACCGGGCGGCAGCCGGCGGCGCACAGTCCGGCCGGGAAAGAGAAGCCGGTACTTATGGGAATGACATCTGTTTTCCCGGGGACATGCTGGTTAGCATGGGGGATGGCAGCCGGCGGCGGCTGGAGGATATAAAGACCGGAGATATTGTGGCTACGATGGAGCCGGGTACGGGGAAGACTATGAATGTCATAGTGAAAGAACTGGCCGTGCATGAGGCCAGGAACTATGCCATCACCCGGCTGTTGCTGGTGTCGGTGACCGGAGAGGGGCGGGAAGTATGTCTGTCGTCCCGGTTGTTGCAGGCTACACCCAATCATCCCATTTTAACGTTACAAGGAGAAAAGAAGATAGGTCAGCTGACGGAAGGCGACAAAGTGCTGAGTCCTGACGGTATTTTTACCGTCTGGGATAAACAAGAGGATGCCGGTGGAATGCAGCACGTGTATAATATAGTGGCAGCCGGTGGCAGCACTTTTATCATGAATGGAGTGGTGGTGTTGCAGAAACCCGGTAAATTTGCGGATGCAAAAGCCGGTGATAGTCATTAAGCTGGGTACGGCGGTGATCACGGATGGGAAAGGGGTCATCGTACAATCGATCATAAAAAAAGTGGCGGGGGAAGTGGCTGCCTTGTCCGGAAAATATCATATCGTGTTGGTATCCAGTGGTGCTGTAGGCAGTGGCCGGGGGTTTTTCCGGCAGTATAAGGGATCTCTTTCCGAACGCAAGGCTGCAGCTGCCGTAGGCAATCCCATCCTCATCCGTCATTATCAGAAGTACTTCTCCGCTTATGGCATACCTGTGGCGCAGGCGTTGTGTGAACGGCATCATTTTTCCAGCCGTCCCCGCTTCCTCCAATTGAAGGATACCTTTACCGAATTCTGGAAAAACGGCATCCTGCCCATTATGAACGAGAATGACCTCGTAAGCAATGTAGAGCTGAAATTTTCCGACAATGATGAGCTGGCGACCCTGACTGCCATCGGATTTGACGCCGAGAAACTGATCATCTGTACTTCCGTAGGCGGATTTATGGACCCCGATAAAAAGATCATTCCCCGGGTGGATAAGGTGGACAGCAGGATACTTGGCTTTGTGACCAGGGATAAGAGCAGCCTTGGGCTGGGGGGAATGTTATCGAAGCTCACTTTTACGCGGTTGGCCAACTCCCTGGGTATCGAGGTCGTGATCTGCGGGCTCAAGGGCCCGTCACCTTTTACGGATGCCCTGGCCGGAGTAGCAGGCACCTCCTTCCAGGCGCAGTCTTCCAATCTCAAGGCAAGGCAGAAATGGCTGGCGAGCGGCTCCATTACCCTGGGCAGTATCTTCGTGGACAAAGGCGCTGCCAAAGCGCTGTCCCTCCGGAAGAGCCTGCTGAGCGTGGGTGTCCACAAGGTGCAGGGAAAATTTACGCCGGGTGAAGTGGTGCAGCTGATAGATGAGGAAGAGAATATCATCGGAGTGGCCAAGGCGAAGATCGGCGCTGCAGAAGTGGCCGCCAATCTCAAGAACAGGAATGTCGTTGCCGCACATGCGGATGACATCGTAATTTTTTAAACATGAGCAGCATCGAACCCCTGATAAAGAAGACATACGAGGCAGCAGTTTCTCTGAGAGGCGCCGGTGGGCGCAGGATACAATCTGCATTGCGTATGCTGGCCGACAGCCTGGAGACGCAGACAAAAGCTTTATTAAAGGCCAACGCAGCCGACCTGGCCAGGCAGGATCCCGACAATCCCCGTAACGACAGGCTGATGCTGAATGAGCAACGGATCTGCGCCATCGCTGCCAGCATCCGGAAAGTGAGCCGTCTTCCCGATCCCACAGGCCAGTTGCTGGACAAACGCCGGCTGCCCAATGGCCTGTTGGTGGAGAAAGTCTCCGTTCCCCTGGGAGTGGTAGGAGCCATCTATGAGTCGAGACCCAATGTCACCTTCGATATTGCCGCGCTTTGTCTTCGCAGCCGCAATGCCTGTCTGCTGAAAGGAAGCAAGGAGGCGGAGCAAACCAACAAAGTAGCTATCGCACTTATCAAAAAAGCCTTGAAAGCAAACGGCATACATCCTGATTGCGCTACGCTGCTGCCTTCGGAACGGGAGACTGTGCAGGAACTGTTCACCGCCACAAGATGGGTGGATGTGCTGATCCCCAGGGGGTCGGATGCGCTGATCCAGTATGTCAGGGAGAACAGCAGGGTCCCCGTCATCGAGACGGGCGCAGGGGTCTGCCATGTATATGTGGAAGGGCGCGCCGACCTGGACAAGGCGGTAGATATTGTGGTGAATGCCAAGGTTTCACGTCCCTCCGTCTGCAATTCAATGGATAGCCTGCTGGTCGATAAAAAGGTGGCTCCGGCTTTTTTGCGCAAGCTAAAGGCGCCCATGGAAGAATATGGAGTGGAAATGTTTGCGGAGCCCAAAGCATATAGCATGCTGAAAGGATATCCCTTTTTAAAAAAGGCTGCAAAAGGGGATTTTGCCCGGGAATTCCTGAGCCTGAAGTGCGCCGTAAAAATAGTGGAGGACATCGACGAGGCCCTGGCCCATATCCGGCAATATTCCACCCGTCATTCGGAAGCCATCGTTTCAAAGGACAAAAAACAATGCGAGCGATTTCTCGCGGAAGTGGATGCTGCCGCTGTCTACACCAATGCTTCCACCCGGTTTACCGATGGCGAGGAGCTGGGATTGGGGGCTGAGATAGGCATCTCCACACAGAAGCTTCATGCCAGAGGACCCTTTGCGCTGGAGAAGCTGGTGACGGAAAAATGGCTGATAAGGGGTGATGGACAGGTGCGAAAATAATTTTTTTTAGATTTTTTACATATAAAAAATAAGTGTAAAATATACAGATTTTATCCCGTAAAACAATGGAGGTCTAATATTTGCATGTCCTTATAACCGTGTACGTATCTCCCCAATGTCGTTAATTTACTACCCACTTGGACGATTGTTAGCATGGTTTTTGTTTCTTTTCAGCGTCGTATTTTTTTATTGAAAAGGTTCTGAAATAAGTATTTGCTATGAAACATGTGACCCAGGCTTTGTGGGCCTATTTTGTACCCATTTTCATTCCCGCTCCATCCGCGCTAACTTATCGAAGCATACAACACAGTCGATGTTTTCGCATCGCATATGAGATTCCGATATAATTTATAGATTTTGCTATTGACGAAGACCGGCCAGACTTTTTCCCAGTCGCCTTATCGGCCATAAGACCCCCTGACTCTATCCCCTTTTTTCCATTGCTAAGCATATGAAACCACTATGCCTGTAATTGATCGCAATCACAGGTGCGGCGATGTTTTGCCCAACCATGAACGACTAAATTTTTTTTAATGATCCTTTTTTACAATCCAAAAGTTAGTTTTATGAGAAGCCTCCTGATCGCCTCATTGTGCCTCCTCGTGTGTGCAGGCGCTGAAGCCCAGCAACCTCTCGGCGCCGTTATCGGAAACCAGACAGTAATACCTATTGCAACTGCACCTCCAGGTTATGCTGTCACTGCCCAGGCCCTGATCTATTACCCGGACGATTATTTCCTTCCAGCGAATGCGAACAAACGTTATCCCTTGTTCATGTTCCTGCATGGGGCCGGGGAAGGCGTTAGCCTGGACATTACCGAAGTAACCAATACTTCACTGCCTTATCTCATCAAGAACGGTCTGAAGCCTTACGGCATCGATACGCTGACAGGCGATACCATTAAGTTTATTGTCGTCAGTCCGCATTGCGCCGAATGTGGGGGATCGTATTCCTATCCTCAGCTACAGTATACCCTGCCTTACCTGATGAAGAACTACAGGATCGATACTACCTGTATGTGGGTCGGCGGATTATCCTCCGGCGGCCGTGGCACTTTTAGCATGCCCATGGGGCAGAATCCAGGGGACACCTATTGGGGGCGGAAGCTGGCCGGCATCCTACCCATGGCGAATGGGGGATATGACAATTATCTGTCCACGCTGGGGGTTAACCTGGCGGACGCTATGAAGAGCGGGATGGCCGCATTGTATACAATCGGCGACCAGGACCCCGGCTACAATGAACTGGGATATTTTGCTTACAACAGCCTGATGAGCGCGAATGCCCAGCCCGGTAAGTACATTACAAAGGTTATAGTAGGGGGTACGCACAGCGCCAATGTATGGAACCCTCCTTTCTATCTTAATTCCAGGATATTCAATGCAAAGTGGAATGCGTGGGACCAGATGGCCAGCACGCATCGTGGTTCTACCACTACTCCCTTGTCGGTGAGTGCCGGTACTACCCAGACGATCACCTTGCCTATCACCAGCGTGACGTTGAGCGGCAGCGCGGCACCCAGCACGGGCGCCACGATCTCCAGCTATAACTGGAGCTTTGTCAGCGGACCTGCCCAGCCTGTGATTGCGTCGATAGCGGGCATCACCACCCTGGTAACGGGAATGATCACTGCGGGTACCTATGTATTCCAGCTTACTGTTACAGATAGTAAGGGTAGTAAAGCGTCCAGCAATGTGTCAGTGGTCGTCAATCCCCTGATCAACCAGGCGCCCACGGTAAACGCCGGTACTGATCAGACCATTACCCTGCCTACGAGCAGCGTTACATTGACCGGCACCGGCAAGGATGCGGACGGCACCATCGCTTCCTATGTATGGGCGAAGGTCAGCGGTCCGACGTCGGGTACCATCACCAGCCCATCGGCTGCCAGCACTACCGTCACCGGGTTGACACAGGGAACCTATGTATTTAGCTGTACTGTTACCGACAATTCCGGTGCGAAAGCGGCGGATAATGTACAGGTCACTGTGAATGGGACCCCTGCAGCCAATCAGGCGCCGACCGTGAATGCGGGTGTGGACCAGACCATTACCTTACCCAACACCGTCGCGGCGAATGTGTCGGGAACAGCCTCGGATCCGGACGGCACTATCGCCAGCTATAAATGGACGCAGGTGAGCGGTCCCACGACGGTATATTTTTTAAATTCCGCTGCCGCCTCGACCCAGGCCAAAAATCTGAACGTGGCAGGTACCTATGTGCTCAAACTGACCGTCACCGACAACAGCGGCGCCTCAGCCTCCGACAATATGCAGGTGACGGTGAACCCGGCGCCGACCAATCAGGCGCCGACGGTGAATGCGGGAGCTGACCAGACCATTACCCTGCCTTATGTCGTCGCGGCCAACGTGGCGGGGACGGCTTCGGATCCGGATGGCACCATCGTTGCTTATAAATGGGTGCAGATCAGCGGTCCTACGACCGTGTATTTTTTAAATTCCGATGCCGCCTCGACCGAGGCCAAGAACCTGAACGTAGCAGGTACCTATGTGCTCCAATTGACTGTCAAGGACAACAGCGGCGCTTTTGCCTCCGACAACATACAGGTGACGGTGAACGCTGCTACGACAAGCGCGGTGACTGCGCGGGCAGTAACGACCACATCGGCCAGCCTGCTGGGCCCGGATAGTGCCGCTGTTGTGACAGATGCTTCCATTAGCCTGTGGCCCAACCCCGTACGGGATGCCGCCACCCTGAGTCTCAACAATCCGTACCTGGGTCAGGTGTTGATACAAGTGTCGGATGTCGCCGGTGCAGTCCGGAAAGTGTACCAGTTGGACAAGAGCCAGGCGACCCTTCAGACTTCGATAGATATCAGCGGACTTTCTGCCGGTACCTACTTCGTGAGGATACAGGCGGGTTCCTGGACAGTGACGAAGAAGATCGTCAAGATATAATAATCTCTTATATGCATAAAAACAGGCATGGCCGCAAGGCCATGCTTTTTTTATTATTTTTTTTAATTGTCAAAAAAACGTTTATTTTGGTACCTATTAAACGATGAATACATATGAAACAGCCTCTGCTCCTAGCTGCCCTGCTTGCTGTCTGTACATTTCTTCATGCGCAGAACAGCGTCAGTCTTTCCGTCTCGGACACTTCGGGACCGTTGATCAGCCGTAATATCTATGGTCATTTTTCGGAGGACCTGGGTCGTTGTATTTACGATGGGTTCTGGACGGGCGATCATATCCGGATGGATGTGGTGGAAGCCCTGAAAAAAATAAAAGTGCCTGTATTGCGGTGGCCTGGTGGATGTTTTGCCGACCAGTATCACTGGCGGGATGCCATCGGTCCCAGGGATCAGCGTAAGACAACGGTGAATACCACGTGGGGTATGGTGACGGAGGACAACAGTTTTGGTACGCATGAATTCCTGGAGCTATGCAGCCTCCTGGGTTGCGAACCTTACATCGCCGGTAATGTAGGATCAGGCACGCCGGAAGAGATGGCCAACTGGCTGGAATACCTCAACTTCGATGGAAAGAGCACGCTGGCAAATTTGCGCCGTCAGAATGGCCGGGACAAACCCTGGAAAGTCTCTTTCTGGGGCGTAGGTAACGAGAGCTGGGGTTGTGGCGGCAGCATGACCCCGGAATTCTATGCCACGCAATACCGCAGGTATGCAGAGTTCTGTAAGAACTATCCCGGTGCGCCGCTGAAGCTGATAGCCAGCGGGGCCAATTCGGACGACTACAACTGGACGGATGCAGTGATGAAGAATATTACACTGGGGAATACCTGGGGTCTTTCCATGCATTACTATACACTGGCTGGCGACTGGAACCACAAGGGTTCGGCTACGCAGTTCGGCGAGGACATCTATTTCAGGGCGATCAAATCCTGTTTGAGAATGGAGGACATCGTGAACAAGCATGCCGCCATCATGGATAAATATGACCCCGCCAAAAAAATTGCGCTGGTCGTAGACGAGTGGGGTATCTGGACAGATCCCGAGCCGGGCTCTCACCCGGGCTTTCTCTATCAGCAGAACAGCCTGAGGGATGCGCTGATAGCCGGCACCACCCTGAATATCTTCAACAATCATACAGACAGGGTGAAAATGGCCAACCTGGCACAGACCGTCAATGTATTGCAGGCGCTGGTCCTTACGGAAAGGGATAAGATGCTGCTTACACCTACTTATTATGTTTTCGACCTGTATAAAGTGCACCAGGATGCGCGCTCGCTGGTACTGAAGCTGAACAGTCCCGACTATACTTTTGGCGGGGAGAAGATACCCGCGGTCAATGCATCTGCTTCCCGTGACTCGGCGGGAGCCGTTCATATTTCCCTGGTGAACGTCGATCCTTCGAAGAAGGCAACTGTACGCATAGCCCTTCAGGGACTGCCTTCCAAAAGTGTCCAGGGACAGATGCTGAGTTCGGCAAAATTCACCGACGTCAACACTTTCGATCAGCCTAACAAGGTTCATACAACTGCGTTTGCAGGCGCTAAAAAAGATGGCAGCGACCTGGTAGTGGAGATGCCCGCTGAATCCATTGTAGTACTGGAATTGAAATAATTGTATATGCGCGGATTATTCATTGGGGTAATTATCCTGCTGGCTGGCGGTGTTTTTGCGCAGCAGGTGGATGTTGCTTCCAGGCCGCCCATGGGATGGAACAGCTATAATTGTTTTGGCTCCGCCGTGCATGAGGACGAGGTAAAGGCCAATGCAGATTATATGGCCCATCGTCTTCACGGCGGCTGGCAATATATCATCGTCGATTTTCTGTGGGCATATGACAATCCTCCCGGGAGCCTGATAGGTAACCCTTTTCAACAGCGGTTACAGGATGGCGCCTACATCCCCTGGCTAACCATGGATGCCTGGGGCAGGCTGACACCAAATACAAATAAATTTCCCTCTGCCTCTGGTGGTAAGGGTTTCCGGTCCCTGTCAGACTATGTGCATGGACTGGGCCTTAAATTCGGTATCCATGTGATGCGGGGTATCCCCCGGCAGGCGGTGTGGGCCCATAGTCCTGTTTTAGGTGCTAATGGCATCACTGCCGACCAGATAGCCGACACTTCTTCCACCTGTCCCTGGATGAATCATATGTATGGACTCGATATGCGTAAGGCAGGTGCGCAGGAATATCTCAATTCTTTATTGAACCTGTATGCGGAATGGGGAGTGGATTTTATAAAGGTGGATGATATCGCCCGTCCATACAGCACTGCAGAGATAGAAGGATATCAGAAAGCCATCCGGCAATGCGGCCGACCTGTTGTCTTAAGCATTTCACCCGGCGAGACCCCATTGAAAGATTCCACGCATGTCGCACAGTATGCTAACATGTGGCGAATGGCGGATGATTTCTGGGACAGCTGGAAGGAGATGGAAAAGATGTTCGATTATGCAAAAAGCTGGGAAGGTATCGGCGGTCCGGGACATTGGCCCGACTGCGATATGATCCAGATAGGCAAGATATCAAAAAGGGGACCGGTGGGACCTGAACGGTACAGCAGGTTCTCGGAAGATGAGCTGACAACACATATGACTTTTTGGTGCATCTATCGCAGCCCCCTGATGTTGGGCGGCAATCTTCCGGACAACAGGGAGCTGGAAGACCGGTTGTTCTCCAATGAAGAAGTATTACAGGTGAACCAGGAAGGCTCCGATCCCAGGCAGCTGTACAAACAAGATGGCAGCATGATCTGGGTTTCAAATGCGCCTGGTGGCGATAAATATGTCGCGTTGTTCAACATCAGCGATGCGGAGAAGGAAGTGGGCGTGGACCTCAAACAGCTGGGTTGGAAGAAGGCCGCAAAAGTAAGGGACCTTTGGATGCAGCAGGATATGGGTACTTATAAGAAAGAGTACAGGCGAAAAATCCCCGCGCATGGGTCTGTGCTGATGAAGCTAAGTAAAGTGTCCTGAAAATAATTTGCGATTTTAAATTTATTTCCTCCTACCTTTATAGCGGACTTTAGGGGTGCTGGTGTATAACCGGCTGAGATAATACCCTCATAACCTGATCCGGATAATACCGGCGAAGGGAAAAGACGGACTCTCTCTTTTTCGCGCGTTTGCGCAGCACCTCCTATCATTTTTAATTTCAGAACGAGCTGAAGGTTCGTTGTCCGAACATTAAACCCAGGATGTATGGTACAGGTCACCATCAACCGGGAAAGCTTTATGCTGCCCGAAACAGGCACACTGGCCGATGTATTGTCTTTGCTGGAGATCCGCCAGCCGGATGGGATAGCCATTGCCGTTAATGATACTGTTATTCCCAAAAGCGAGTGGGAACAATACAGACTGCAGTCTGAGGATAAGGTCTTTGTTATCCGGGCGACACAAGGAGGATAAACAAAATTTATACATATGAATAAAGAGAACACTCCAGGTGAACACATTATCAGCCGGGAACCTTTTCCTGCCAGCCGTAAAGTGTATGTAAAAGGCCAGCTGCATGATATACAGGTTGCCATGCGTGAGATCAGCATCGGTAATACTGTGGACAGACATAGTGATACGGAAACGTCCAACGCGCCTGTCATCGTGTATGATACCAGCGGTCCTTACACCGATCCCACTGTAGGGATCGATCTGCAAAAGGGCCTGCCGTGTATCCGGGAGAAATGGATCATGCAAAGAGGCGATGCAGAAGGAAGCCCACGGAAAGCAAAAGCCGGGAGCAACGTGACCCAACTGCACTATGCGCGAAAAGGGATCATCACACCCGAGATGGAGTATATCGCCATCCGGGAGGATCAGCAGGGGAGGATCACACCGGAGTTCGTCCGGCAGGAAGTGGCTGCCGGCAGAGCCGTCATACCCGCCAATATCAATCACCCCGAGTCCGAACCCATGATCATCGGCAGGAATTTTCTCGTTAAGATCAATGCCAACATCGGCAATTCCGCCATCCGCTCATCCATCGAAGAGGAAGTAGAAAAGGCTGTGTGGGCTTGCCGCTGGGGTGCTGACACCATTATGGACCTGTCTACTGGTAAGAATATTCATGAGACAAGGGAATGGATACTCCGCAATACACCTGTTCCTGTAGGCACCGTACCGATCTACCAGGCATTGGAGAAAGTGGGTGGCAAGGCGGAAGAGCTTACCTGGGAGATCTACAGGGATACATTGATCGAGCAGGCCGGGCAGGGGGTGGATTATTTCACTATTCATGCCGGCGTATTGCTGCGCTATATACCTCTGACAGCCAAACGTCTCACTGGTATCGTATCCCGCGGCGGCTCTATCATGGCCAAGTGGTGCCTGGCGCATCACCGGGAAAGTTTTCTCTACACACATTTCGAAGAGATATGCGAGATCATGAAAGCATATGACGTCTCTTTTTCCCTGGGAGATGGTCTTCGTCCCGGCTCTATTGCGGATGCTAATGATGCCGCACAATTTGCCGAGCTGGAGACGCTTGGAGAGCTGACAAAGACTGCATGGAAGCACGATTGCCAGGTGATCATCGAAGGCCCCGGGCATATTCCCATGCACCTGATAAAGGAGAATATGGACAAGCAATTGAAGGAATGTCATGAAGCTCCTTTTTACACCTTAGGTCCTTTGACTACAGACATAGCGCCGGGCTATGATCATATCACTTCCGCCATCGGCGCTGCGATGATAGGATGGTATGGCACCGCCATGCTTTGTTATGTCACACCTAAAGAACACCTGGGGCTGCCGAATAAAAAAGATGTAAAGGACGGTGTCATTGCGTATAAGATCGCAGCGCATGCGGCGGACCTGGCAAAGGGCCACCCGGCAGCACAGCAACGGGACAATGCGCTCAGCAAAGCGCGTTTCGAGTTCCGGTGGCAGGACCAGTTCAACCTCTCTCTCGACCCTGACACAGCCCTGGCATATCATGATGAAACGCTGCCTGCCGAAGGGGCGAAGATCGCTCACTTCTGCAGCATGTGCGGACCTCATTTCTGCAGCATGAAGATCACACAGGAAGTACGACGTTTTGCAGAAGAGAACGGCTTCAGCGAAGAGTCGGCAGTAGAAGAGGGCATGAAAGAAAAGGCGGAAGCATTCAAGCAGGCAGGCGCGGAGATATATTTATGATGACTACGCCTTTTTTATTGATCGTTATTACATCTCCGGGATCCTTTCCGGGAGAGATGGACTACCTGGAAGCGCTGCTGGAAGCGGGGCTGGAAAAGCTCCATATCCGAAAGCCGGGGGATAAGAAGGATAGGCAGATGCGGGGAGAAAAGAAGGATGACGGAGTCCCGGGTGATGCCAGGGAGGTTCTGTTGGAGCGGCTCGCTCCCAGGTGGCATTCCCGGCTGGTGCTGCACGGGGGCAGGGGGGCAGTGGAATTGGCCGGGAGATATAAGGTGCCCCAGGTACACGGGCACTGGCACAGGCCCTGGCTGGAAGGCGACCGCCCGGGGGATAGCCCGGGGATTGTGTTGTCTGCCTCGCTGCATTCGTGGGAGGAAGTGGCGGAGGTGCCGCCCGGTGCGCTCGAGTATGTCTTTCTCAGCCCTTTGTTCGACAGCATCTCAAAACCCGGTTATCGTGCGGGTGGTGACCTGCTCCGGCGTCCGGCAGGCGTCGCACCTTGTAAGCTCATCGGGTTGGGAGGCATCGATGCGGATACCATCGGGCAGGTGATAGAACATGGATGGGATGGCGCGGCTTTGCTGGGACATATCTGGCAGCAGCCGGAGAAGGCCGTGGAAAGATTCAGGACATTAAAAGAGATCATTAGTCATTATGGAAGATAGTCGTCCGAGCGTATTGGTAGTGGCGGGTTTCGATCAGAGCGGAGGTGCGGGTATCCTGGCGGATATCAAGACCCTGGAAGCGCATGGCGTATATGGATATGCGGTATGTACCGGCATGACCTTTCAAAATGAACGCACCATCAGCCGCATACACTGGTATAATGAGAAAGATATTTTTGAGCAGATAGATCTTTGTTTTGCGACAGGCGGCTTCGATTGGGTGAAGATAGGCATCGCCAGCAGTATCGGGATGCTGTCATCCATCATCCGTCATTTAAAACAACACAACCCTGCTGTACGCATCGTATTGGACCCTGTGATCAGGGCCAGCAGCGGCAAGGATTTCTGGGAAGGGACGGACAGGGATGGGTTTGACGCGCTCGCCCGCGAGTGCTGGCTGGTGATGCCCAATTGGGAGGAGATCGGCTGGCTATACCCGGGTGAGGATATTCCAGAGGTGAGCCGAAGGTTGTCCGGCTATTGCAACCTGTACCTGAAAGGGGGCCATCATCCACAGCAACAGGGCCGGGATTATTTATGGAGTGCGGGAACATTGCAGGTGCTGGAACCCATGGTCGCGGCGGAGGCAGTCTATCCCAAGCATGGATCGGGCTGCGTGCTGTCATCCTCTTTGGCCGCCAATCTTTCGCTGGGCTATGCTTTGCCGGTAGCTGCAGCGCGATCGAAGCGATATATTGAACAATTTTTGACCAGTAATAAAACAAGTTTAGGATGGCACCGACATATAGAAACATCAGCGGGTTGAATTTTATCACGAAGGACGAGACGCCGCTGACCCACCTGCAGCAGGTGGAGGCCGCCTGCCGTGCAGGCATCCGTTGGATACAGCTGCGCATGAAACTGGCGGATGACATGACATTCCGCGAGACAGCCTTTGCGGCTAAAAAGATCTGCGATGAGTGGGGTTGTATGCTGATCCTCAATGACAGGGTGGAACTGGCCGCGGAAGTGGGGGCACATGGCGTACATGTGGGTTTGCAGGATATGTCTGTGGCAGCGGCGCGACGTCTGCTGGGTGAAGACTTCATCATCGGCGGGACAGCCAATACCATCGAGGATATACGCAGGCATCATCAGCAAGGCGCCGACTACATCGGGCTAGGTCCTTACCGGTTTACCGACACCAAAAAGAACCTGAGCCCTCTGCTGGGTTTACCGGGTTATCAGCGGATCATGTCGCAATTACGTGAAGAAGGTATCGACATACCCGTAGTGGCTATCGGCGGGATAGAGAAAGCAGACATTGCGGCCCTGGTCGATGCGGGTGTGGCCGGGATTGCGTTTTCGGGGTTATTGATGCGTGCGGAGGATTGGGGGAGCGCAGTGAGTCTGTTGGATGATGAGATGTGTAAGGTGAGTAGCAGGGTGAAGGCTGAGGCAGGTGAGGTGAGCGGTATGATGAAGGCTGAAGTAGGTAAAGTGAGCGGTATGGCCAAGGCTGTGGCAGGTGAGGCGAGCGATATGTTGAGGATTGCAGATAGGGTGTTTCGTTCAAGGTTATTTACCGGAACAGGGAAGTTCGGTTCATCCGGCGTAATGGAAGAGGCCCTGCTGGCCAGCGGCTCCGAGCTGGTGACAGTGGCTTTGCGGCGGGTGGATGTCCGGAGGGCCGGCCTGAATGGTCCGACGGGTCCCGCCGGCTCAGGAGGAAATGGCGACGACCTGCTGCTGCATTTACGTCATCCGCATATCCATTTATTACCCAACACTTCCGGTGTCCGGACAGCCAAAGAAGCTGTGTTTGCGGCAGAACTGGCTCGCGAGGCGCTGGAGACCCATTGGCTGAAGCTGGAAATACACCCCGACCCCCGATGGCTGATGCCCGATCCTGTAGAAACCTTGCTGGCGGCGGAAGCGCTGGTAAAGAAAGGGTTTGTCGTGTTGCCCTACATCCATGCCGACCCCGTACTGTGCAGGAGACTGGAGGACGTGGGGGTCGCTGCCGTAATGCCCCTGGGCTCACCCATCGGCAGCAACAAAGGCTTGCGGACACAGGATTTCCTGGAGATCATCATCGCGCAGAGCCGGGTACCCGTAATAGTGGATGCGGGTATCGGCGCTCCTTCAGATGCGGTTAAAGCCCTGGAGATGGGCGCCGACGCCGTACTGGTGAATACTGCTATCGCAGCCAGCCCCCATCCCGTACAAATGGCCAGGGCATTCAGACTGGCGGTGGAAAGTGGAAGGATGGCCTATACGGCCAAGCTGGCGCTTTCATCGATGGAGGCAGTGGCCAGCAGTCCGTTGACGGCATTTTTAGATTAGACGAATAAATTCCGGAACATGTTCTCAACGATATTTCAACAGTATGAATGGGCGGCTGTCAAAGAAAGTATCTATGACAAGACCGCGGCGGATGTAGAACGGGCGTTGGCTCGTAATCACCGGGACCTGGAGGATTTCAAGGCGCTTATTTCTCCCGCGGCAGCGCCGTACCTTGAAACCATGGCGCAGATAAGCCACCGGCTTACCATCAAGCGTTTTGGAAGGACAATACAAATGTATATTCCTCTGTATCTATCCAATGAGTGCCAGAACATCTGCACTTACTGCGGTTTCAGCTACGACAATAAGATACGGCGCAGGACCCTTAGCGCAGGGGAGCTGCTGACAGAAGTGGGCGCCATCCGGCAGATGGGCTATGAGCATGTGCTGCTGGTGAGTGGAGAAGCCAACCAGACAGTTGGGATGGATTATTTTGTCAAGGCCATGCAGGTAGTACGTCCCCATTTTGCCCATATCGCCATGGAAGTCCAACCCCTGGATCAGGAAGATTATGAGCGGTTGATACAGGAAGGATTACATACCGTGCTGGTATACCAGGAGACCTATCACAAGGAGGATTATAAGCTGCATCATCCCAAGGGTAAGAAATCGAATTTTGGGTACAGGCTGGATACACCTGATCGCCTGGGCAAGGCAGGTATTTATAAAATGGGATTAGGGGTACTCATCGGATTGGAAGATTGGCGGACGGATAGTTTTTTTACCGCTTTACACCTGCAATACCTGGAGAGGACGTATTGGCAAACGAAGTATTCCCTCTCTTTTCCCAGGCTTAGGCCGCATGTGGGTGGGCTTTCTCCCAAGGTTGAGATGACCGACCGGGAATTGATCCAGCTTATCTGTGCCTATCGTCTACTGGATGAAGAAGTGGAATTATCTCTTTCCACCCGGGAGAGTCCTTTATTCAGGGACCATGCCATCCGGCTGGGTATTACTTCCATCAGCGCCGGTAGCCGGACCAACCCGGGCGGCTATGCGGTGGATACCGAGTCATTAGAGCAGTTTGAGATACATGATGACCGCAGTCCTGCGCTCATTGCAGAGATGATACAGCGGCAAGGGTATGCGCCCGTGTGGAAGGACTGGGATAAGTCGCTGCAATGATCAAGCCGGCAGTTTTGTCTTCGGAAAACCACATTTTGATGCGTATAATCACTCGATTTTTTTAATACGAGCATTAAAATTATCTCGTAAAAATACTAACGGATTTTATGCACGCTTATTGTTAAAATATACACGGTTATTGGTTATGGCGACACGCTCATGGCGAATTCCTGCATCTTCTTTTTGCGATATTTCTTTCTGGTATTAACAGACCAGGATATCAGAAGCTATAGGTTCGTTTAATTTTTTTCTTTTTTTTTGCTGCACGATTTAATCCTCCTACTGAACAAGTATAGCACTCTATATTTACGACTAACTTCCATAACCTAATACTGAACTATGAAATATTTCTTTTTATGTCTGAAGGCATTGCTATGCCTTTCCTTTAATCTTTTTGTTTTCGGAAAAGTTTTTTCACAGAGTTATGGCAGCATTTCGCAGAATGCCGGATATATCCAGGTACAGGGTGCTGCGGATACAGGCAGCTCTTTCCGGGTGACGAACACTACCAATGCCGAACTGTTCAGGGTATTGGGGAATGGCAATATAGAAGATACGTATATGGCTGTTCTTTGGCCAAAGGCTGTAGGAAAAGGTAATGACTATGTCTTGTGGAATCAATACAATGTTGACGAAAAAGGCAATAAGACGGAAAATCTGGCTTATAAACAGAACGCAGGTCTTGACACTAATGGAGATGGTTCGGTAACTAAAGAGGAAGTAGGTGCCGTCTTGAGAGATAAGTTACAACAAGGCGAAAAAACAAGAAACAAAGTTAACAATGAATAAATCATATCTGGTTTCTTTTTTCATGTATGCTATTTTAGGTTGCGCAGAGACACCTAACAAATTGAATGTTCCGGCAGCAGATACACCAACAAAGATGTATAAAAATTCTGCAGACAATGAAATGATTGTTCGAAACCACTATTTTCATAAACAGGACTCCCTTACTGCGGATGAAAAAAGGTTTCTTAAACAATTGAATAAGGAAAATGAATCAATTATTTGGACAGATCATGTGGAACGATGCTATGACAGCAGCAGTAATATTATATTTAGTCGTTTAGTTTTTCCTGATGGCTTTTTGTCAGATAGTGGTTATATCTCCTTTAAATTAGATGCCATCGGGCTTTTAACCAATGCACAAATTACCTATAGTTTTAATAGAGGTCAGGGAGCATATGGCTATGGAAGCATTGGGGGAGTTAGTCCAGGAAATTACATCCATTGTTATAAAAGTTACGGAATTAGCTCATGCTTTGAGCTAATGTATAAGGATGGGGTTAAGGTTTTTGAAAGGGAGAATTGATAATGCAATAATACTACGGGGAATTGCTGTTATGGGTTTAATGGGCAAGAGAAATCCGATGAAATAAAAGGGTCGGGAAATAGTTATATGGCAGAGTTTTGGGAATATGATCCGAGGATAGGCAGAAGATGGAATATAAATCCCGTGGGTAAAGAATGGGAAAGCCCGTATGCTGTCTTAAGGCATTAGGCTTATAATGTTATGAAAGTCATATACGTAATATATAACGAATGGAGTAAGGAGCAAAGAGAGGTTCTTTCTCTGGCAGGGATATCTGTCGAAAGTGGATTTAGTCGCATTGAAGTCGAAGAAAACGAAAAAAACAGACCGATCCTTGATCTAATTGATCAATGGGGCATTCGCAAATCTGTGGGAACTCTATATGACAAAAAGGACCTTGACAAAAGCGAGCTGTTCGCTTTTATTGGTGTCTGGGAATATGGATATCCACAGCCGGAAGACGATTTTGGATATATGAATGTCACCTATAATTTAATGGACTATTGTAAAGAGTGTGGGATAGGAGCTGTACAGAAGGCGCCATTTCAAATAAAGAAGCAACCGCAATGGGGAAAAAAATTCTTGTTTGAGTTGAATTGGGTAATGGATGAAATATTTGTGAGTAGGGAGGCCTACGATCACTTATTTAAGAAATATGGGATAAGTCGAAGGCCTGTCTTGCTATATAGGAAAAATGTGGAACTGGATGATACCTTTCAGTTAGACATTCCTTTTGTCGAGGTGCCGTTAGACTTGAAGGATCATCCATTTGAAGAGTGCAAGGTATGTGGGAGGAAAAAGTATAATCCCCAGGTCAAGGGGTATTTTCCTGGTTTTACGAAAGCTGTTACTCCACTAGCTATCTTTAAAAGCAGAGAATATTTTGGCAGTGGGGGGCAGGCTTTTAATCGGATATTTATTGTTAAAGAATTATTTGAGGAAATAAAAAAGAAAGGTGTGCGAATTAATGTTGCACCTGTTGACCCGGTCTATCGAATTGGGTAATACCTCAAACTATCTGGTTTTAAGAAACAAGTTTAAGGAAAAACTACAGAAGACCATTACTATTTACTCCAGATAGAAACTCTGCATTAGGAGCAGAATTGGGCCTTGTGACTGCACACGTTGGCCACTATAAGGAAATGCCAAGAGTCCAAATATTACCAACACCATAAAAATTAGGGAGGTATACAATGCTTAGATTAGGTTCTATAGTTGAATATGAATTTGGCCCAAATACAGGGGCTATATCGTTGATATATTCACATTTACTAAAAAAGTATGACGTTGATATTGATAAAGATATATTAGTTAATCATATTGGAACAGAGCTGCAAGAACAAATTGTTAGGCATGGAAATCAATTGGGTATTAATATTCGATGGACGTTACCTGGTGATTTTAGGAAGTTGGATTCTTCCAATAAGAATTTAGTTTTTATGGAGATTATAAATGAAGCTTTATTAAGGCTTGCAAGTGAAAGGCCCCAAATTGATATTATTAAAATAAAGGCTATTCGACAAGAAATACTAGACAAGAAGTTTTCCTTTGATATTATATATAAAAGTTTTGTGAACAAGCTCAGAGAGGGGCAAATTGCACATGTTCTTGTCCATCCGGAATTGGAAAAGTTTAATTATTATCTTTCAATTGAAGAAGACAAAATTGAGAAATGTCGGGTAATGATTTATTCAGGGAAAACTACTGCTTTTTATATCCCTGATCTTTTTTCTTATGGCAAATGGAAAGGAGTAGAAGAGTTTATTGTTACTGGAAAACGCTCGGAGATTGAGATACACATATATTTGGAAGGGTGTAAGGTGACCTTTATCAATATGTCTGGAGATAGTGCTAAGGCTCCATTGTTTGAGTTATTCAAATCGGAGACGGATGAAAAGAAATCCTTGCAAGACTATCTTTACTCATTAAATCCTGCTTTATCTGCAATTATAACACAGTCGCTGAATTAGAAAAATGGTCAAGTATGTAACTTTATCCAATAAAAGCAATCAGTAGTGAACACATCCTCCTATCGTACTTGCCGGACTACAAGCAGACGCAGTTAAAAGAGATCACGAGGATCATTGTGAAGGCATGAACTATCCAGAAAATGAGTGGATTTTGTCTTTCAACTGAGGCTTTTTTTGGAGGACTGGCATTTGGTGGAAAGGAACTGGAAATTTATGAAGAAGTTCCAGCTGTTTTTATTGATCCACTAATATTGGGATTGAAAATAGTTTTGCAGGGATACAAGGGATTTCAGGAAGAAGCGGGATATACATTGTCTATTTCATCTGATGTGGATTTCGAAGGGGTGATATACAAAGATTTCAGCCTTGATGACTATTTAGGCCAGCTATTAAAAACTCTATTGAAAGATGCCCCAGATATTGTAATTCAGTAATTCAACCTTAGGGATAGAAAGAAAAGTAGTAGCATCATTGTTTGATGAAGTTTATTCTGTAATGATATGTAAAAAAGAGGCCACCTCACATAAGGCGGCCTCTTTACTGTTATGAAGTTTTATTATGGTATAATAACCTTTGTCGTTTGCTTATCGCCGATACCATTGAGCACTGTCACGAAATAGATGCCGCCCGGTACATCGGAGAGGCTGGTGACGCCGCCGGAAAGACGTCCTGTCCGGATCGTATGACCTGCAACGTCGGATATGCTGTAAAGTTCCGTGCTGCCTCTTTGGAGGCGGATCTCGACAGACTTAGCACCGGTGGTATACCATATCAGGTCGCCGGAGCGGGTAAAGGCCAGTACTTTCACTCCACTGTAGGTGGACTTTAGATCGAGGTCCCTTTCCTGGATACGATAGTAATTACTGCCTTCAAGAGGCGTAACGTCGGTGAAGTAATAGGTCTTCACTGCGTTGCTGTTGCCGGATGCCGCTACGGTACCAATGTCGGTGAAGTCGACGCCATTTCCGCTTCTCAGGACGATGAAATCCTTCGTATTGGACTCGACATAGGTTTGCCATTTAAGCGCGGCTGATGTGCCTTGTCTGGTGGCGGTAAACTGGCCGAAGGCGACGGGCAGCGTTGAGATCGGGTGCGATGTGAAATTCGAGGCGGTGCCTGAGAGGGCAAAGCTGCTGTTCAGCGTGGCGTTATTGGTTATCGGCGCCTGATCCACTACCATCTTCAGACCGGTGTTGTCGCCGTCGGGAATACCCTGGTTGAAGTTCCAGTATCCTGCGAGATTGGACTCCGTGCCCGTCAGCGTGACACCCATGTAGCTGGCTATTTGTCCAGGTGTAAGCGGCTGATTCCAGAGACGTACTTCGTCGATGCCGCCCACAAAATTCTCGCTCAGGTCCGCGCCATTGCCGCCGATGGTCAGGTTATCGCCGGTGGTGGCTGTATTGTATCCCAGGGAGAACTTGCCTTTATAATTGCCATCGACATAGACAGCTGTGGTATCGCCGGACGCGGCAGCGTCAGTAACAAGCGACACATGGTACCAGGAACTGCTTGACAAGGCAGTACTAAGGAGGACAGAGTCGTAACCGGCACCATTGTAAATACCGATCTGGTTGACGCCAAAGGTATTGGTCATGTGTACGCTCCAACGGACGTCGGTAGGGCTTCGATTGGCTATGACAGCGCTGCGGCCTTGCAGGCTGCCGGGCTGGACGTCGAATTCAATGGTGCCATGATTAAAATCATAGTCAGGCCTGGTGGGGACGATCACCTGCGTGCCAGCCGTATTATCAAAGGTCAGCCCATTGGCGTTGCCGACGGCAGGGCCGGTGACCCAGGCTGTAGTCGGGTTCATGTTCTGTAAAGCAAGATCGATCCCAACGTTTGGGAGATAAGTAGCGGTATTGTGCGCAACCAGACCAGAAGTTTCGTCCATTTTATAATAATAAAGGAGTCCTGCGGTAGAAGGATCCACGCCGTACATGCCGGATTTTATCTGATCGGCCGTGCGTGCGGTACTCCAGATCCGCACTTCGTCCAGGTTGCCGGTAAAGAATTTGGTGGTGTCGATGTTGATGCCCAGTTGGAGTGGCCTGCTATCGGAAACACCGTTGAACGCATATGATGTATTAGAGTCGACCGCTACACCATTGAGATATAGCCACGCAGTGAAATTATCGAAATCGATTACGAAAGCGATGTGGGTCCATTGACCTATGCGTAATGTAGCATTGGGACTGGGCCAGGTATTGCCGAGCGTAAGCGAATTGGTATTACCTCCATCCGTATACCCGATGGCCAATGTATCATTTCCGGTACCGCTCCCTCCCCCCTGGGATATAAATGTAACGGTATCTGTTTGCGCGGTAGGGACATAGACCCAAAATTCCAAGGTAGCCTGCCCGCCTCCATATGTGCCATAGTTAGGGAAGATGGCGCTGGGTGCGGTAACATAGTTCTGGCTCGCAGCATCAAAGGTCAGCGCTTTTTGAGCCGACAGCGACCCGGAGTTCAGCACAAAAAGAAAAAGCATTAAAAGAGCCAAAGTAAATTTCTTGCTCATAGAAATTGGATTTAGATAAGATCAAACAATAATGGTTTGGTACAGATTATAGTGTATACTATAACGACAAAACAACGGCTGAAGGTATACAAAACTCACATTTACAGCAATCGTGAAACCCCGTTTTGTTCCCCGGCTCAAGGGTTCTGCCTGAGTTACAACTCCAATTTTGTCCTAATGTGGTAGCCTTTTTAAAAAGACAGATATTTTTCTGCAGAAAATACGAAGTGTGCAGGCGCGTATATTTGCGCGACTGTCTTCGGAAAACAACGTCCGGTCTATATCGCCGGAGACTTATGCCTCCGTTGCCTGTCTGAACTTTCTCCGATAGTTCAGCGGGCTGATGTGCATCCGTGACCGGAACGTTTTATAGAAGTGAGAGATATCTCCGAAGCCGCTGTCAAAACAGATGGCGGATATGGGGTCGTTGGTTTGTATCAGCTGCCGCATGGCATGGTCCAGTCTGTGCTGGATGACCGTCTCCATAAAAGTTTTACGAGTGATCTTTCTGAAGTACCGGCAGAAGGCATTGGGAGACATGCCGGCGATGGCAGCGGCTTTTTCCAGGGAGACAGGCCCCCTGAAGTTATCCACCAGGTAGGCGAATATGGAATGGATCTTTTGCCGGTCGGCAGGCGTCAAACCCGCCGTCATGCTGCTGGTATCCAGCAGCACGATGTCTTTTTCATGGGCCAGTTCCTGGAGGATCTCCAGCAGACCGATGAGCCGGCGGAAGTCGTCCTTTTCGGCAGCGAGGGCATGAATGCGTTGTACGGGAGAGGTACGGAGGAACCGGGCGCCGGGGTGGGGGAAGTGTATACCGCAATGGCTACCGGTCAACAGTCGCTGGATGGCGCTGACCTCGGGAGAAGAGAAAAAGCCTTGTCCCAAACAATCGGCGGCGAACTGGATGACGATGGAGGCAGCGGGTGCGTCGGCCGGCTCCAGTTTCCAACAGTGGGGGAGGTTAGGGCCCAGCAATACCAGGTCTCCGGGTGCGAAGCCGGCCATATGGCTGCCGATGTAACGTTTACCGCTGCCGGCCGTGATCAGGGTCAGCTCGTATTCCGGATGGAAATGGAAGGGCGCCCTAAAGCCCGACTCGTCAAATGTCTTTACGAGGAAGGAATGCCCGGTCACCGGGTGCAGGACTTCAAATGACGCTTTCAGCATTGCCTTTTTTTACCAATAAATATATGAATTTATCGGAGGTGGGGTAATATTCCCCAATTTTTGGTCAATATGCCCGTTTATTTTCTCCTTCTGAATGACGTACTTCGCTGCTATACGTGGCAATTCCCAAAACCATAACACCATTGGATGATACCCACCCCGTTACAGTGGGACAACAGGAAGAGTTCAGGACAAACGGGCATATTCTTATCCGGGGCTTATTGAGCCCTGCGGAGGCAGCAGCTTACCGGCCAATAGTAACCGATGCTGTAAAGCGGCTGCGTACGGAGAAGCGCCGGCTTGCGGAGAGGGATACCTACGGCAAGGCTTTTTTACAGGTGATGAACCTGTGGCGGGCGGATGAAGGTGTGAAGCGTTTCGTGTTGTCCAGGAGGCTGGGGCAGATGGCTGCCGATCTGCTGGGTGTGCCCAATGTACGGATCTACCATGACCAGGCCCTGTTTAAAGAGCCTGGTGGCGGCCCTACGCCCTGGCATCAGGATCAATATTACTGGCCGGTGGATACCACGAATACCGTTACCATGTGGATGCCGCTGACGGATATCACTGTGGACATGGGCATGCTCACATTTGCTTCAGGCAGTCATAGAAAAGGAACAGTACTGGACCAGAAGATCTCCGATGAATCGGAGGCCGGCTACAAGAGATATATCAAGGAAAACCAATACCCGATAACCCGGCCTGCAGGAATGCGGGCCGGTGATGCCACCTGGCATTTTGGGAACACCGTGCACAGCGCACCGGGAAATGACTCCGATAAAATGCGCGAGGTAATGACCATCATCTATATGGCCGATGGGGCCCGTGTCATGCAACCTATGAACCCTGCACAGGAGAATGACCGGAATACCTGGCTGATGGGACTGCCCGCCGGCAGGCTGGCCGCCAGCGAACTGAACCCACTGATATTGTGACACGAGTACATCCCCGATGGAATTGTAGGTATATTTGCGTCCCATGATGCATTACAATCAACTTGGCCGGAGTCAACTGCTGGTAAGCGCCATTAGCTGCGGTTGTATGTCCCTGGGAGATGATATAACAGTAAATACCCGTCTTATTCACCGTGCCCTTGAAAAGGGTATTAACTTCTTCGATACGGCCGATCTTTATGCCAGGGGCCTTAATGAAGAGATGCTGGGGAAGATATTCCACGATAGGAGAGAAGATGTGATCATCGCCACAAAAGTGGGGAATCAATGGCGTAGTGACGGCAGTGGCTGGGACTGGAACCCCCGTAAGGAATATATTCTTAGGGCTGCTGAAGAGAGTTTGCGACGTCTTCGCACCGACTATATCGACCTTTACCAGCTGCATGGCGGCACTATAGAAGACCCTATCGATGAGGCGATCGAAGCTTTCGAATTACTGCAATGGCAAGGCAAAATACGTTATTACGGGATCTCGTCTATTCGTCCCAATGTGATACGTGCATGGGTCAACCGCAGCAGGATCGTCAGCGTTATGATGCAATACAGCCTGCTGGACCGTCGCCCCGAGGAGACTTGTCTGAGTATGTTGAAAAATGCCGGTATCGGAGTGTTGATAAGAGGAGCACTGGCACGTGGATTGCTTATAAATAAACCTGCCGTTCCGTACCTGGATTATAGTGAAGGCGAAGTAGCTAAGATGGCTGCTGCTGTTGGTTCCCATTCTGGGAATGAGAGGAGTGCAGGGCAGACTGCACTGGGTTTTGTGATAGTAAATTCCGCAGTATCCACAGTAGTTTCCGGAGTGCGCACTCTGGCACAGCTGGAAGATGTAGCAGATGTTATGAATGTTCCCGAACTGAGAGAGGATGAGGTGAGGGAGCTACGTGAAGCGCTACCAGTCAATGTTTACAAGGATCATCGCTAGCCGTCTCCATTATTCCATTTATATATATTAATATATATCTTTTTTATTGTTTAATGATGCGGTGATGTGGGAAAATACCATCTTATGGGTATTTTTTATTCCGGGAAAATTTCCCAATTTGCACCCGGATCTAAAATAATCGAACAATAATTTTGAATAATAGAAAAACAATCTGTATTTTTATGAGACGTTAACTTTTGATGCCTGCCATATTCAAATCCTCTGAATATTCGGCGATTTAACTCTTTCATATATATCTTTGACAAATCCCACGAATCCTTGAAATTCCTCGAAAGTATCTGGTGATTTGTAGTAAGTAATTGTCCATAATCCACATCACTATTTGGTAAAGCCTGCTTCGGAGCTCTGAGAAGTAACATTGTTGATGCCAATACCTCTTGTAAGCCGATTTCCATTGCCATCCTTGAAAGATTAAGTGTCTACTTAAACTTAAAACCCTTAAAAAAGAACTTGGTGATGAAAAAGCAAATTTTGGCAATTGATGACAGTAAGGCTATTCGTTTTTTGCTGCAGACTGTTTTGGGAAAAGAATACAATGTAATTACAGTGCCTGATGGCTACTCTGCAATGTATTATCTTACCCACCGGCAGATGCCTGATCTGATAATTGTAGACCCCCAGCTTCCGGACATGGAAAACTGGGAATTAATACAGCAACTTTCTTCCAGCGGTATGTACGGTGATATACCCCTAATTGTACTTTCTGGTCTGGAAAAGAAGGAAACAGAGCTAAAATGCATGGAGTATGGCATTGTCAAGCACTTTGTCAAGCCCTTTAACCCCGTCGACCTGATGATCATCGTCAGCGACCTGGTAAAGAGCCGGCAGCTGGACAAGGACCTTTCGGCCATGGCAAGTTAGTTTGATGTAAGAAGTTATAGCACGGTATTGCTCAGCGTATGAAAAGCAAAGCTTAAGTTTTTTAGAGCTATTCCTATTAGGGCAAGCCTCTATTTCTGGACCACCGTATTTATGAAACCGTAAACCTTTTGTATGGATTTATTATTTCTACCCAACACTGTAGAGAAAGGACCCAGGTTCGTCCACCGTACGACATTCCGCACTTATCATTTACCTAAGGCGGACAGTTTCCAGTATGGCGGGTTCTACTACATCGGTAAGAACACCGCACATATCGAGAAGCTGGTTAGTACCTACAAAAGAGGTTATGCTTCGGAAGGTCTTGAAAATGTAAAAGCGGAATTATTGAGAAGCCTGCAACAGGAAAAGAATTTGATACCTGAGGTCATTCTCTGCGAAGCGAATTTTGATTTTGCATCCATCCGTAACTTCAGCCAGTTCCTGCGTAAGCATCACGTGCTGAGTGCCATCCCTTTTATACTGGATGGTTCCGGTCTCAACGAGAAGGAACTGGAGCAATATAAAAAGAATACCCGCCCCGACGAGATCATTTTCTTACAGAACTG
>Ga0105240_10001774_pt1 | contig 36398 bp, 35 predicted proteins | sample KBSC54metaG_FD_80426 | JGI IMG/M metagenome (GOLD analysis project Ga0105240, IMG submission 80426) | Corn rhizosphere microbial communities from Kellogg Biological Station, Michigan, USA - KBS C5-4 metaG | ecosystem: Host-associated > Plants > Roots > Rhizosphere > Soil | place: Michigan, USA... | reverse complement strand
GCTCATGAAGAAGCTGAACGGAAACAAAAAGCTGAATTGGCTCAGTTAAGTGAGCAATTGCAAGCTGCTCAGCAAGCGAATCAACAACAAGCTGCAGCTCATGAAGAAGCTGAACGGAAACAAGAAGCTGAATTGGCTCAGTTAAGTGAGCAATTGCAAGCTGCTCAGCAAGCGAATCAACAACAAGCTGCAGCTCATGAAGAAGCTGAACGGAAACAAGAAGCTGAATTGACTCAGCTAAAACAACAACTCAGCAGCAAGCCTGCAGCTTCTGCTCAACGTCCTGCCCCAAAGAAAGCCCCGTGGCGGAAATATGCTATTGCTGTGGGTTTTATTTTAGGCTTGATAGCTTTGGTCGCTGGTGCTGCTGGTCTTTTGGGTATGATAATATTGCCTCAAGCCACAGCAATTACCATGATAGTTTACGGTGCTGCGGTGATGATTTCAAATGGGATGTCTGCTGCCCGTTATAGTACTTCCAAGGCTAGTTCTCAGGAAAGCGCTGTTAGTATTGAGGTATCTTCTACTGCTTCAAATGCTCCAAGCCAGGATGTGGCTGCTAAACCTTCTCCGAAAGAAATGTATCGCCCTGATCCTTTAGCGCCAGTTTCTGTTGGGCAAACGGCTTCTTTTTATAAACCCGCTCCCAGTGTTCAAGCAGCTGCTCCAGCTTTATCTGATCAAAATCCTTCCTTGAGTCCTCGTTAAGCGAATGATTATCTGCCCAACCTGTTCAAGGGTTGGGCAGAATCTTTACTTCCCCTTACCAAAAATGTTATAACCCCCCTATATTTGCTTGATGGACTTGATCTATGCGACAGGTACCAACATCTCTCCTAAGCGGTTCGGAGTGGGAGCATGCACTTTCGCATGGCCTGTTCGCAACAAATTTGAACCCTAGGAGGCTATCATGAGTGTTTATCCTATTAAAAATGCGAAGGCGCTGCTGAGTATTCAGGATTTTCAAAAGCGTAAAGCAGAAGGCCAGAAGCTTACCATGGTCACTTGCTACGATTATTCTTCCGCCGCTGTGGTCAATGCCAGTAATGTTGATTGTATCTTAGTTGGTGATAGCGTGAGCATGGTTTTATACGGTTATCCTGACACCTTAAATGCAACGGTTGATATGATTGCCCAACACACCCAGGCAGTTGCTCGCGGTGCACCTCATAAGTTTATTATCGGTGATTTGCCTTTCTGCTCCTATCGTAAAGGTTTGGTTCATACCATGGATGCGGTTGAAAAAATCATGCGTGCTGGTGCCAAAGCCGTTAAATTGGAAGGTGCTGCTGGCAATCTAAAAGCCATTCGTCATATTGTGGAATCCGGTGTTCCTGTCATGGGCCATCTCGGCTTAACACCTCAATCCATTCATGCCTTCGGCGGTTTTAAAGTCCAGGGCCGGGATCCAGAAGTCGCTGCTAAAATTATCCGTGAAGCCCAGGAAGTGACAGAAGCCGGTTGTTTTGCACTGGTATTAGAATGTATGCCCTCTGAACTTGCCCGAGAAATTACCGAAATGATTAACATTCCGACTATTGGTATTGGTGCTGGTCCTCATACCACTGGACAAGTCCTGGTATTTCAAGATCTATTAGGTATTCAGCAATCCTTCAAGCCAAAATTTGTGAAGCATTATTTAAATGGTTTTGAGTTAATGCGCACCGCTTTCAATGCCTATGATGAAGAGGTAAAAAGCGTGGTCTATCCAGATTTGAAGGAGCATGGCTATTCATGACGACACTCATCCACTCTATTTCGGAATGGCAAGCCCTGCGAGCAACTATATCAAATGATCTGGGTGTGGTACCTACCATGGGCAATTTACATCTTGGTCATTTAAGTTTGCTGCAGCGCGCAGTCCAAGAAAATGAAGTGTCTGTGCTCACCATTTTCGTTAATCCCACACAATTTAATAGTGCCAATGATTATGTGCATTATCCCCGGACCTTGGAGTCGGATCTTAAAATGGCTGAAGAGGCTGGGGTAGCTTATGTATTGGCGCCTCAATACCAAGAAATGTATCCCGATGATTATGCTTATCAAGTCAATGAACAAGAAGCCAGCGAGCTAATGGAAGGTGCTTTTCGACCCGGACATTTTTCAGGTATGTTGACCATTGTGCTCAAGCTGTTGATGCTGGTCAAAGCCAAGCGGGCTTATTTTGGCGAAAAAGATTATCAACAGCTGGAGCTGATTCGTGGCATGGTAGAAGCTTTTTTTCTAGAAACAGAGATTCGATCCTGTCCTACCATCCGCACGGATTTTGGCCTGCCCTATAGTTCACGCAATCGACGCTTGACGGCAGAGCAGTATGAACAAGCCAGACATTTTCCGGCGATTTTTCACTCCAAATTATCCTGTGCGGAAATCAAAAAACAACTCCAGGAAAAAGGTTTTGAAGTCGATTATGTGGAAGAGTATACAGGAAGACGTTTTGCAGCGGTCAAATTGGGCGAGGTGCGCTTGATTGATAATTTTCATCTAGAGGAAATTTGAATCATGATCCTATGTTTGGATGTGGGTAATAGCTATATTTACGGCGGCGTGTTTGACCAAGGTAGCTTGCTCTTGCAATTCCGTTATCCTAGTGCTTTACAATGTACCTCTGATCAGTTGGGGGTATTTTTTAAAAGTATTCTCCGTGAAAATAATCTTGATCCGGCAATGATCAAGCGCATTGGTGTTTGCTCCGTTGTGCCCTCCCTCGATTATTCACTGCGCGCTTCTCTTATTAAGTATTTTTCTATTGAGCCTTTTTTTCTTAAAGCGGGCGTGAAAACGGGAGTGAAAATTAATTATAAAAATACTCATGAAATTGGTGCTGACCGTATTGCCGATGGTATTGCTGCCATGCATTTATTCCCTGATAAGAATGTCATTGTGATTGACCTGGGCACCGCCACTACCTTCGATATTATTTCTTGTGAAAAAGTGTATCTGGGGGGCGTGATTATTCCAGGTATTCATATTGCTATGAAGGCTTTGAATGAAAATACGGCTAAATTGCCGCCAGTAAATATTTTAAAGCCCGAAACAGTGGTAGGGCAGACGACTATCACCAATATCCAATCGGGTCTCTATTATGGTCATTTGGGTGCTATGCGTGAAATTCTCAACATGATTACCCTGGAGCAATTTCAAGGTGAAAAATCTATGGTTATTGGCACGGGTGGTTTCGCATATCTATTCGAAGGCGAAGGTATTTTCAATGTCATTATCCAGGACTTGGTCCTGCAAGGGATCCGCTTGGCTTTAGAGAAGAACACTGAAGCTGTAGTTTAGTGAGCGATAGTGCTCTTTTGAGTTCGGCAATGCTAATGGGTTTGATCAAGACCTCAGTCATCGATGCTTCAAAGCAACGATGAAGGTCACTTTCAAAGGCATGGGCAGTGACGGCGATAATCGGTGTATTTTTATGTAAGGGCAATTGGCGGATGTGCCGAGTGATTTCAAAACCATCCATTTGCGGTAAGCTCAGATCCATCAAGATTAATTGATAGGCTTTATGGCTAGCTTTTTCGATGGCTATTTTCCCATGAGAAGCGACTGCAGTTTGGCAGCCTAATTCGCTTAGCATACTGCAAATGATTTTTTGATTTAGAAGATTATCTTCTACCACTAAAATATCCAAATCAAAGGATTCATCATATATGTTATTGTCTCGTGCAAGGGGAGCATTTTCGAAATAGCAGTGATAGGCACTTTCTTGAGGCAATGTTAATACCTCCAGTATCAAGTCTATCCAAAACAGTGAGCCTTGTTGAGGCGCACTTTTAACCATAATCTTGCTGCCCATTGCCTTAGCAATTTGTTGAGAAATCGCCAGACCTAAGCCCACCCCTTCCTGGACAACGCTAAGGCCAGAGTCAACTTGAAAGAAGCTTTCAAAGATTTTTTCTTCCATGCCCTGGGGAATGCCTATACCGCTATCTTCAACAGAAAGTCGTGCCGTGACTTTTCTGGAGGTTAAATGTAGACAGGTTGCTGCTATGGTTACAGTGCCTTTTGGGGTATATTTGATGGCATTATTAACCAAGTTAATTAAGATTTGTTTAATGCGTACCGTATCTCCAATGACCAGCGGGGGGAGTTTAGAATCAATTTTTTCGATAAGATGTACTTTGTCAGAGGTTAAGCGGTTGGCGCTTGCCGAAACAATTGCTCTGACTAAGCTATCTAGACATATCGGTTCGGCGCGCGCAACCATCTTGCCTTCTTCTAAATATGAATAATCTAAAATATCATTGACCAAATTGAGAAGATGCGTAGAAGCAAATTCAATATCTTTAAGATGCTCTAATAATTGGGGATCTTTATACTTGTTCATTAAAATTTGTCCGGTTCCCAAAATACCATTTAAGGGAGTGCGGAGTTCATGACTAACTTTTGCCAAAAAATTTGTTTTGGCATGGTTGGCCGCTTCTGCTTTGTGCAGGGCGATACGCAAGGTTTCTTCTGATTTTTTTCTTTCAGTGATATTGTTATACATGCCCAGGATGCCGGCGATGGTCCCGTCATTTTCATAGATGGGTACTTTAGAAACGAGAATATTTATTTCTTTGCCATTAATTGTTTGTTTTTCTTCGACTTCGATTTTAGCATTGCCGGTACGCATGATCTCTTGGTCATCAGCAATATAGGCTGCGCTTTCTTTTTTTTCCCAGGGTAGATCATAGTCGGTTTTGCCTACGATCTCGTCAGGACTATCCAGTTGGGCTATTTTAGCAAATGAATCGTTACAACCCAGGAAGATGGAGTTGATATCTTTCCAGAAAAGATAATGAGGAATATTTTTAATGATATTCTCTAAAAAGAGGTATTTTTGACGGAGTGCATTGGCTTTAATTTTGCTTTCATCAAACATTATTTTCTCCGTAAAAGCACCCTTTTGCTGCATATGTTTCCGAACGCCCGCATTATCGCTGAACAATAAGCATTTGACAACTTTTTGCATATCAATGTTTTTTTAGCATTCTTCCTCTACGCTTTAACTGAGTATAATTTGATCTAAATTGGCTATTTAGGGCAAGAATAATAGTAGATGTAAGGCAGGGGCCAATAAAAAAAGATTATTTATGTGGTGCTAAAGGACGTTCTTGTCCCTGTGTTGGAACTTCTCTCTCAGTCAAATGATCATCCTTGGCGAGTTTTCTGCCGACAGCTGAGCTGACTTTTTCGCGAATTAATTCCAAACTTTGATTGAGCGTATCTATAAAGTCGCGATAATGCTGTATCTCCGGTGAAAGATTAAATTTATTGATGTCATGGCTTAGTTTTTCTGCTCCTGCATAATCCATGGTGGCATTGCCAAAGGTGGTGATCTCATCTAAGCGATTGACTAGCACTTTATGTTCTTTTTGTAGTTTGGTGTTGTCCAGATTCAATTTAGGCAGCTGTTTGTCGATAAAATCCTTAACCATATTGAATGCGGCTAGTCTTTCTGGTTCCGTTTTAGGTGGCGGCATATCGGGAGAGGTGCTTGGCTTGGCTAAGCTTTTCTTCAAGGAATCTGTTTGCGGTGTAATCGTATCTTCAAGCTCATAACCCAGACTTGCCAGGTCATGGGTGGCCTGAATAAGTTGTTTTTTGACATCTCCCTCAAGAGTTTTGAACACTTGGGGATTCAACAGGTTCATAAAGTGAACAAGAATATCTTTGGTGCTAAAGGCTATAACATTGCTAGACATGAAATACCCCATTTCGTTAAATACATTATAGCAAAATAATTTCGCTGTGAGGGGAGGCGGGGGTAACACGGCAAATAGGCTCCGCGGCACATCCCTGTGCCATCCCGATTCCCTTCCATGGATCTAGTCGCCTATTTGCCGTGTTACCCCCGCCTCCCCTCACAGCGACCATTTGTAATGGTTGCCATTTAACCCAAGATATGTGTATATATTTGCTGCTTCAAGCTAAGGTGAAATCTGTATATGACCAAATTAATTCGTGGCTTACATAATGTTAGACCCAGTGATCAGGGCTCAGTTTTAACCATTGGAAATTTCGATGGCGTGCATGTGGGACACCAAGCTCTGCTGGATTTGGTGAATCAAAGAGCCCAAGAAATGCAAACCCAGTCCATGGTGATGATTTTTGAGCCACAACCCATTGAATTTTATGGTAAAGGCAAGGTTATGGTACCACGCCTAACCAAAATGCGTGAAAAATACACAGCTTTAGCTCGCTGTCAGGTAGATAAGGTCCTGGTTGCCTATTTTAACCCCTCATTTGCAGCTTTAAGCCCTGAAGATTTCGCTCATAAAATCTTGGGCGAAAAATTGGGTATCAAGCATATTATGGTGGGAGAGGATTTTCGTTTTGGCCATAAACGCAGCGGAGATATTCCTCAATTGGAAGCCTTGGCTAAAGAAATAGGGTTTAGTGTGGAAATTATCCAGCCTATCCTAACCGGGGGCGAGCGGGTTAGCAGTACCCGCTTAAGGCAGGCTTTGATCAAGGGCGAGCATGAACTAGTCAATAAATATCTGGGGTATCCTTATAGCATGCTGGGGCGAGTGGCTAAGGGTGATCAACGAGGACGGCAATGGGGTTTTCCCACAGCCAATATCTTTTTGCACCGAGAACTAACCCCAGTGCAAGGGGTTTATGCGGTGCGTGTGCATGGTTTAGCATCCCAAGCTTTGCCCGGTGTGGCGAATGTAGGTGTGCGCCCAACGGTTGATGGCACTAAGGCCTTATTAGAGGTACACTTATTGGACTTTGAACAAAATATTTATGGCAAGCATGTCAAAGTCGAGTTTTGTGAAAAATTAAGAGATGAACAGCGTTTTGAAACGGTGGAACTGCTTAAACAGCAAATCGCCAAAGATGTCATTAAGGCCAGAGAATATTTTGAAAAAGCAGCGGAGAGGAGTTGAATGTCAGAGTTAAAAAAAGAGTATAAAGATACTTTAAACCTTCCTAAAACTGAATTTCCCATGAAAGCTGATTTGGCTAAACGCGAGCCTGCTATTCTTGAAAAATGGCAACGATTAGGGCTTTATCAAAAATTACGCGAACAAGGTCAGGGTCGGCCCAATTTTATTTTGCATGACGGACCACCTTATGCCAATGGTCCTATTCATTTAGGCCACGCCGTCAATAAGATTTTGAAAGATATGGTTGTTAAGTCCAAAACCTATAGTGGCTTTAATGCAGCCTATGTCCCTGGTTGGGATTGCCACGGTTTACCTATTGAATTGCGGGTGGAAAAAACTTTGGGCAAACCTGGGCAAAAAGTGACTGCTACCGAGTTTCGCAAAGCCTGCCGTGAATATGCTGCTTCGCAAATTGATTTGCAGCGTGAGGCTTTTAAACGCCTGGGGGTGAATGGTGATTGGGACCATCCTTATTTGACCATGAATTTTCATTTTGAAGCCAATATCTTGCGTGCCTTGGCCAAGATTATCCAGCGTGGCCACCTGGAACGTGGTTTTAAACCCGTGCATTGGTGCTTGGATTGTGGTTCTGCTTTAGCCGAAGCTGAGGTGGAATATAAAGATAAAACCTCACCTGCTGTTGATGTCTTATTCCGAGTGCAGGATGCTGGGGATTTAGCGCAGCGTCTAGGCATTTCAGTTAATCAATTAACCACAGCTGCTATTCCCATTTGGACGACAACTCCTTGGACCTTGCCAGCTAATGAAGCTGTGGCCTTGAACCCCTATGTAGAGTATGAAATTGTTAAAACACCTCAAGAGGAACAATTGATTATTGCCAAGCCCTTGCTAGAAGGGGTGATGCAGCGCTATGGCATTGCCGATTATCAAGTGCTGGCTCAAGTCCGGGGTGAACAGCTGGAAGGCCTCAAATTACGGCATCCTTTTTATGAACGCTTGGTGCCCGTGGTGTTGGGCGATCATGTGACTGTTGATTCCGGTACTGGTGCTGTGCACACGGCTCCGGCTCATGGTCAAGATGACTATGTCATCGGCAAAAAATATAACCTGCCGATTAATAATCCTGTGGGTGATAATGGTTGCTTTATTGCGGGAACACCTTTATTTGCGGGTGTTCATGTGCTCAAGGTTAATGAGACAGTGTTGAATGAATTAAAAGCACGTAATAATTTAATACATCAAGAAACGATTATTCATAGTTATCCGCATTGTTGGCGCCATAAAACGGCCTTGATCTTCCGAGCTACCCCACAATGGTTTGTGAGCATGAATCGTCAAGGTTTACGTGAACAGGCTTTAAAAGCTATTGAACAAGTGAAGTGGGTGCCCGATTGGGGGCAGGCTAGAATTACTTCCATGATTGAAAATCGTCCTGATTGGTGTATCTCTCGTCAACGTACCTGGGGTGTGCCTTTGGCCCTGTTTATTCATAAAGAAACTGGGGATTTGCATCCTGAGACCCTTACTTTGATGGAAAAAGTGGCTCAGCGTATGGAAAAAGAAGGCATTGACGCCTGGTTTAATTTGTCTAGCGAAGAGTTTTTAGGTAAGGATGCAGATCAATATCGTAAGTGCTTAGATACTTTGGACGTGTGGTTTGATTCTGGGGTGACCCATGATTGTGTGCTGGGTAAGAGTCCTGAATTACATTTTCCTGCAGATCTTTATTTAGAAGGATCTGACCAACATCGCGGTTGGTTCCAGACTTCATTATTGACAGCGATTGCCTTAATAGGCGAAGCCCCCTATAAAGCTGTTTTGACCCATGGTTATGTTATCGATTTGGAAGGGCGCAAGATGTCCAAGTCGATTGGTAATGTGATCGATCCTGCAGAAATTATGAAAACACTGGGTGCGGATATTCTGCGTTTATGGGTAGCCTCTATCGATTATCGCGCGGAAATAAATGCTTCCAATGAAATTTTTTCACGGACTTCGGAAACTTATCGCCGTTTGCGAAATACGGCTCGTTTTTTATTGGCGAATTTACACGATTTTGACCCTGACCGACATTTAGTGCAGCCGGAAGATATGCTAGCTCTGGATCGTTGGGCGGTGGACAAGGCACGTTTAATGCAGGAAGAAATTATCAAAGCTTATGATAGTTATCAATTCCATTTGATTTATCAAAAGCTGCATCAATTCTGCGCTGTTGATCTGGGTAGTTTTTATTTGGATGTTATTAAAGACCGACAATATACTATTCCCACTGATAGCATTGCACGTCGTTCAGCCCAAACAGCTATGTATCATATTATCGAGGCCATGGTGCGTTGGTTTGCCCCTATCCTGTCTTATACTGCAGAGGAAATTTGGCAATATATTCCTGGTAAGGGCAAGAAGGCCGGCGAGGAATCTGTGTTTTTGAGTAGTTGGTATCAAGCATTAGCACCACTGCCTCAAAATGCGATGATGAATCAGGCGTATTGGGAAGAAGTGCGTCGTATTCGTGATTGTGTGAATAAGGAAATTGAGGAAAAGCGTAATTTGGGGCAGTTGGGTTCTGCTTTGGAAGCTGAAGTAGAATTATATTGCGGCGAGCCGATACATAAGCAATTGGAAGCCCTGGGTGATGAATTGCGTTTTGCCTTAATTACTTCGCAGGCCTCGGTTTTGCCTTTGTCCAAAAAAAATGGACAGGCGGTGGCTACAGAATTGCAGGATGTCTGGCTAACGGTCAAGCCCACGGAAGCTGTTAAGTGTGAACGGTGTTGGCACCGGCTGCCCTCAGTAGGTCAAGATCCGGAACATCCTGGTTTGTGTGCGCGATGTATATTAAATGTGGAAGGACCTGGTGAGGTGCGTGAATATGTTTAATAAAATACGTGGGTTTAATAAAATGCACGAATTTAATAAAACGCGTGGATTTAAAATATATAGAGGCGAGATACAGGCAATGAATCAATCCAATAATCTGCGTTTTTTGTGGATTTCACTGTTAGTGTTTTTCGCTGATTGGGCCAGCAAAACTCTAGCTAATCACTACTTGGATCTCTATATTCCCCTTTCTGTTTTTCCTTCATTTAACCTGACTTTGGCTTATAATACGGGTGCAGCTTTTAGCTTTTTGGATAATGCTTCGGCGTGGACCAATCTCATGTTTGGTTGCATTGCCCTGGGGGTGAGTATTGGCATCTTGGTTTGGCTCTGTCGTCTCCCACGTCAGGAAAAATGGATGTCTATTGGACTAGCCTTGATTTTGGGTGGTGCTCTGGGTAATCTTTGGGATCGGATACGCTACCAACATGTCATCGACTTTCTTGATTTTTATGTGGCTAATTGGCATTGGCCTGTATTTAATTTAGCTGATCTTGCTGTTTCAATGGGTGCTATTCTGGTTGCCTGGAAATGGCTAAATTTAAAAAAGTAAGAGGTAAATCATCTATGCGAGGTTTTTTTACATGCTTGTTGTTAGGCTTATCCTCAGCAGCTATGGCTAAGATATCTAGCTTTGGCCAGGTAGCACAGAACATGACAGAGCCTATCGAAATTGTTTCAGGCTTTGTAAGTGTGGGCTGTTTGATTGTGGGTGTAGCCTGTATATTTGCTGGTGTCGTCAAATACTTTGAACATCGACGTAGTCCGCTCTTTGTTCCCATCAGCACCGTCGTCTGGCTTTTTGTTATTGGACTACTATTACTCGTTTTGCCCTTTGCTTATTTGATTACAGAAAGCGGTATTCCTTTTAATGTGCTATGGGGTGGTGTGGGATAAGTATGATACATTATTTTTATTTAGGAATATTAGTTGCTTTGAGTTTTTTCTTGAATGGATGTCAGGATAAAAAACCGACTTATCTTTATTTAATGTTACATCCTCAATATTTGCAACGTGAGTATAATCATTGTGTGGAAGAAGTGGCTGATCCCGCTCTTCCCTGTGAAACCATTCTGCACGCTCAAGCGGATTTTACCAATTTGATTAATCAGCGTGAACAAGAGCCAGAAGGCTTTGGTGCCCGTATTTTACAGGCGCAGGAAAATAGCATTAGTTTGAAAAGGAAATTTGAAGCAACCCTGCAAGCCTATCATACTCTCGGTTCTTCCAAGCCCTCTACAGCAGATCTTGCTAAAATGCGAGTCATCTTGGACCAAGCTCAAGCTGAATATGAGAAGAGCAAAGAGATAGTAAAAATTTTACTTGCGGTGATTGCAGCCACGAGTTTGGTGTGATTTAAAATTCTGCTTAGATAGTTCCTTCCCCCCGTTTTTTGTGGGGGAAGGATGACACCTTAATCCTCAATTCTCATCCCAATTTATGTATTCAATATTCCATTTAAGACAATAAATCATATGAAGCTTTTTAAGTTTACAGGAGTGATGAGTATGTCTATGAAGACTATGATATACGCTCGTCAATTAAGAAAAAGAATGACGGTAGCTGAAAAAAATTTATGGTTAATGTTGCGACAACGTCGGTTACGTGGGTATCATTTTCGTAAGCAAGCACCCCTAGGCCAGTATATAGTGGATTTTATATGTCATGAAGCAAAAATTATTATTGAAATAGATGGGGGACAGCATAATGAAGACAGAGTTATTATTGAAGATCAAAAGCGTACTCGATGGCTTAATGAACAAGGTTATATTGTACAAAGATTTTGGAATAATGAAATTATAGGGCAATTAGATGCAGTATTAAATGTAATTCTAGAGCTATGTAATAAAAGGTGTCCCCCCATCCTATCCTTCCCCCACAAAAAACGGGGGGAAGGGACTATCTAAGCAGGCTTGCCTTAATAAATAGATCATTTTTTAAACAAAATAGCGACTTTATTAATATTTTCTTAATCTTTTTTCTATATAATGCTCATTAATTAAACAAAAACCAAAGGTATATTAATTATGAGTACCACTCGTTTCCCAGCTAAATTAAGACAGTTTTGGAATAAAGTTAAGCAAGCACCTGTTACGGTTAGCCGCAAGATCCAGTCTGGTTTTGCTGCTCTAGGTTCTGTAATCCGTCGTGGGTGGGATCGATTCGCTAATTGGGACCCCAGTCTCTTCTGGATGGTTCCATTCACTGCTGGTACGATTAATGCTATTTATGCTGTACGGGGAATTGCCTTATTAGCTTCTGGTCTGGCATCTCCCCTTGCTCCAGTGGTACTGTCTATGTTTACTTTTGGCGCCATAGGGATGTATGCGATGGCTTATCATTGCTATAGAGTAGAGTATCCGATTGTATCTCAACCGCCTGTATCATCGACAGCAGCTCAAGTGAGTAGGCGTCTTGGTGATGGTCGAGAGGTGCCATTGCATCAACTACAAGCCTCAGTGGCTAATCAGCCTAGAATAGGATATTTCAATCCAGTTCGGCCAGCGCCAGTGAATCCACCTGAGCACTCTCGTCATATCGTGAATGGCATTCTTCCAAGGATGTAGCTTCTTCCCAATGAGGTAGGTGGTTGCTTATGAGTACAGTTCAATCCAGCAAAAAAACAGGTTTTTGGAATATAGGTTTTACGGTGCGTCGTGGTTGGAATTCATTGGTTAATCGGCTGCCTAGACCTCGTTATTGGATGCTTCCCTTCACCTTAGGTACAGCTTATGTTGCCATGGCCGTAACGCTGCTTACCTTAGTACCCTTCGGTGTTGCTCCCTTAATGGCCGCTACTCTTTTGGTTGTTCTTGCCGGAAAGATGTATAAGGAAGTTCGTGATTCTTACCGATTTCGACAAAGGTTTGCATCTCAGTCTACTGAATCATCAACTGCTCAAGTGGGCAGAGATCTTGCTGGTGGTAACTTGGTTTATTATAATCAACAGCAGCCTCAGCTTCAAGCTCCGGCTGCCATGAATCGTCATGAAGCTCTAGTAGCTGTTGAGGCCCAGCCAGAATCCCAGAGAAATACTGGCTTTTCTCCTAAAACTTACTCATAAAAATTGGAAATGTAATCATGAGCCGATCGCACACAGAAGCTGCTGTTTTTGAATCCGCGCTTGAAGCTGGCAGAAATGCTGATGAAAATGGATTTAATCAAGCACTAAAAAATGAAACCGAATTGAGAGTAAGGAGCGTTAGCAGTAACGCTTATCCAATTAATCGTGTATCACAATATTTATTACTCACTGTTTGCGGAAAAATGCATGCTTATTGGCCGTTTCCGATTTTTCCGCTGATTATTTATGGCCGTTTAGAAGAATATAAAGCAGTTATTGGTAGGCTATATTCCTATGAACATGCTATTCAAGGAGCCGCTGAAAAGGGCCAGATCTCATTTTTGAATAAAGTAGTTATACTAGCAAAGAAAAATTTACCCGATCAGTCAAATACCTTGCATTGGGCTTTGCAAATAAATAGTTTTCTTAAAAGCTTATTAGTAGGGGTATTAGCGGGAAAACAGCTACAAACACCAGACATGGCTTTACGTTTTATTGCTTCACTTGATGATGATTACTTGCGCTTAATGGTGGTGACCCGATTACAAGATAAAATAAGAGATTTTTCATTGGCCGAGCTTTTTCCAAAAGCAGAGCAAATACATGAAATCATGACTCAGTCAAAGTGCAATTTTAGTGAAGCCTTTGATCAACTAAAAGAAAAAGAAAGTAAACCCGAAAATAAAGCTTATAGTAAAAATAAATTCCGGCTTTTTTCTGTTGCGCGGTCTTATTCTGCTACACAGCCAAGATTAAGTGAAATAGAGCAAGCCCTGTCTGAAAAACAGGGAATTGCTTTTTTTCATGAACACGACGACCTGGATTCCTTTTGTTATCTCATTAAGGCCATGCCTTATTTGGCAGAAAACAAAATACGTCCTGTTAAACATTTTTATCTTGAATTCCCCCATGAATATCAGGGTTTAATTGATATGTTTTATAAAACAGGTGATGAAAGTATTTTTCAAAATATATTTTCGACAGCTTTAATGATGGCCCCAGAAACTAAAGATGCTTATATACAATTATTTAAAGCAGCACGCGAAAACGCTATTCAGATATTAGCAATAGATAACGCCTCAACCTCAATTTTGCGCTTCATAACGATGACCAGTGAAAATATTTCTGTTTCTGCTGCTGGGAGTGTTATGGAGTTGGCAGAGCTTTCTATGGTAAAGAAAATAAAGTCTCTTCAATCGTCTACTCAATTGCCCGCAAATCAAGGCTACTTGATTTTATGCGGTTTGCAGCACCATGCTGTTGCCGTCATGACCAATAGTTGTAGCTGGGCTTTTTTACCAAGTAATTATTTAAAAGATGACATCGAAATCAGCGAGGTTAATCCGCATAAAGTGGCCGATATGATTTCCTTGCATCATTCGATAAGTTTGATGAATACATTTCAGAAATTTTTGCCGATTTGCGATAAAATTATTGTCACATCACCTGTTAATATTTCCGCGCAGCAAGCACACGCTACGACACTACAACAACCTATTGAGCCAGTATTGGAACGAAAAATTGAACCATAAGTAAGCTACTGAATTCGACATACCTACCGTTCACCCTGAGTAGGTGCGCTAGTTGGTAAGTAGGGTGGATTAGGGCCGTCAGGCCTGTAATCCACCACAGACTGTAAATTTTTTAGCCATTCTAAAGACATTCTTCAGCTTATCCTATATAATCACCGTCAGTTATACATAAAACTAGAGATCTATCATTATGAGTACAGCTAGATTAAATAATACGGCTAGTTCTCCATCTAAGTTGAAGCAACTCTGGAATGACATCAAACATGCAGTAATTACGGTTAACCGCAAGATTCAGTCTGGTTTTAGCTTCTTAAGTTTCGCAATCAGTCGTGGTTGGTATCGATTTACTAATTCGCAGCCTCATCCCTGGGTGCGTCGACTTGTCGTAGGTATAGTTACTGCTATCGTTACAGTGGTACCACTGGGCTTAATCTTTCTCGGTCTTGCTAACCCTCTTCTTGCTCTGGTGACCTTTCCGCTATTTTTTCTTTTGAGTGCAGTTCTATATAAGGAGAATCAGCGATTGTGTAGAGCAGAACAATCGCGCCACTTTCAGCCTGCTGGGTCATCGACAGCCGAGGTGGGCAGCCGTCTCGGTGATCACTTGAATTTAATGTCAGGCATAGACTTAGTAGGTCCACCTTTTAATAGATCTTCATCGCAGCCTCAAGCGCCAGCTCCTGTTCCAGTGGCTAACCAGGTTGGGCAGCTAGCTGCTCATGAGAGTCAAGATGTTGAGACTCAGTCAGAACCTGAGAAAAAAGCGGGCCTTTCTCCTAGATGATTAGTAGTAGGGTGGGATTAGGGCCGTCAGGCCCGTAATCCACCCTACTTTTTTTGATTATTTATGATAAGGATGCCCCTGCAAAACTGACCAGGCTCGATAAAGCTGCTCGGCTAAAATCACACGGACTAGCAAATGGGGCAGGGTAAGTGGTGAGAGAGACCATTTGATTTGGGCCCGCTGTAGGCAAGCCGGTGCCAGGCCATCGGGTCCGCCAATAATGAAATCTAAGTTTTTCCCTTCTTGCAACCAACCCTGAAATTTAAGTGCTAACTCCTCAGTTGACCACTGCTTGCCTTGCACATCCAAAGCAAGCACAGTATTACCAGGTTTAATCGCTGCCAGCATTTTCTCACCCTCTTTTTCAATCAGGGGTTGAACATTCTTTTGGTGAGCTCTTTTTTCTACGGGGATTTCGATGAGTTCAAAACGACAGGTGGAAGATAAACGCTTGGCGTATTCCTGAAAGCCTTCATTAATCCAGCTGGGAGCCTTGTTACTAACAGTAATAAAACGGAGTTGCAACATGAGAAGATACTCGAAATTGTCAGGAACCGTTTGCCTAAGGAGCCGTCATTGCGAGGAGCGCTTTTTGCGACGAAGCAATCTACATGGATTGCTTCGTCGCAAAAAGCGCTCCTCGCAATGACGGCTCCTTTTTATTACCTTGCTTCCACTATCTGCAACTCACCTAGCGGTTCCCATAGGGCTTCTAAATTGTAGAAACTACGGGTGGTGGCTAACATGATGTGGACGACAATGTCCCCCAGATCGACCAAGACCCATTCGCTGCTTTCATCACCCTCTATATGCACGTCCTTGATATGATGCTTTTTGGCTTGTGCTACAAGATTATCTGCAATCGATTTGATGTGGCGTGTCGAGCGACCGGTACAAATAATCATGAGGTCCGTGATCGTGGTTAAGGGACGGACATCAATGACGGTCATGTCGATAGCTTGTAAATCGTCTAGAGCTTTTATAGCTACTTCTTGCAGATCTTTTGTTTGCATGCATGGCCTCCTTAGATTGAACTAACAACACTATAGGTACCGCGTTTTTTAATATACTCATAAACATTATCGGGGAGCAAATACCGGGGGTTTTTGCCCATCGCGATTTGTTTACGAATATCCGTTGCAGAAATCTCCAGGGATGTGATCGGGTGCAATAAGATACATCCATGGATTTTCTTATGAATAATAGTCGCATCATCCGAATGACGTTCTCGCAACAACTTAGCGACAATTCCAGTGTGCGGCAGATGATAATTGGGACGGTGTGCCACAATCAAGTGGGCGTTGTCTAGAATATCCTGCCAACGGTGCCAGCTGGTAAATCCTAGAAAAGCATCTATACCGATTAAAATGCAAAAGGGCACCTGAGGCGCTTTTTTGCGAAAGTCTAACAAAGTGTCAATGGTATAAGAAGGCTCCTTACGTTTAATCTCTGTCTCATCAGCTTTTAGCGCGCTTTCTGAGGCGACGGCACGGCGCGTCATGGCCATACGGTCCTCAGGGGAGGCAATGGGTTGCTTACGATGAACCGGCTGATAGCAGGGAATAATTCTAATATGATCAAGGTCAAAGGCTTGAAAAAGTTCGAGCGCTAAACGTAGGTGTCCAAAGTGAATTGGATCGAAGGTGCCGCCTAAAATACCTACTGCTCGCTTGGATTGGTGCATATATTAATTATACTATGATTTTAAGGGGTTGTGGTAGGGTGTCCAGCGACTGCCAGGCTCAAATCTTGTAGAGCGGTCCAAACCTGACCAGAGAGCGCGCCTTTAACGATACGGTCTATTTCTCCAGCTCTCAGGAACAAATGATGTAAATCTTGATCAGCACTGCGTTTGAGAAAGTCCCGGATGGGGCCTTGTTTATTCAGGCGGATGCGGTATTGGGAAAACAGGCTATTGAGGTTTCCGCCTTGTTTTAATTCTTTGGCTATTTTGGCGATATTTCGTAATTCATAGGTGAAGGCGCCTAAAACCTGCAGGGGTTCGCTACCTTCTTTCTGTAAATACTGCAAAATACGCAAAACCTGTGCTCCCTTGCCGGCCAGGGCTTGTTCAACCAGATCAAAAGCATTAAAACAAGCTTGGTCAACGATCATGGCCTCTAAAGTTTGGCGATCGATTGAAGGAATATCTAAGAGGCTTAATTTCGTGATTTCTTGAGCGGCAGCTTGAAGATTGCCTTCCACATAATGCGCCAGTAGTTGGGCTGCATCAGACTGGATGTTGAAGCTCTGAGATTTGGCGCGCTGTACAATCCAAGCGGGCAATTGATAGGCAGGTAGAGGCCAAATAGAGATAATGAAGGCATTTTTTTCTAAGGCCTTGAACCATTGGGTTTGCTCAGTTTTAGAATCTAGTTTCCCGAGGCGGACGAGCAGCACGCAATAGGGAGAAGGCTGTGCTGCATAGTTGTTTAAAAATTCCTGACCTGTTTTGCCTAGCTTGATTTTCCAATGCAATTCCAAGAGGCGTTTTTGGCCTAAAAGTGGTGGGGTATAGGCCGAAGAATAACAGTTATCTAAGTCAGTCTCGCTTTCAAGATCTAAACGCAGTCGGTCTTGATAATCGTTGTCCACTGCTTTTTGGCGAATCTGCTGCAGAGCTTCCTGGACTAGAAAAGGCTCATCGCCACAGATCAGATACACTTTAGCAAGTTGTTGCTTGAGATGCTGTTCAAGTTGTTGCGGCGTTAATTTCATGGCTCTTCCGAGTTTTTATTCTGATTCTTGATTAAAGCCTCAGTGGCATTTTTTGAAGCTAGGCGATTCATCAGATTATAGGTGATAGCATCACGCATATCACGATAGAGTTGGGCGGCCTGATTCGAACCAGCCAGGATTTGATTAGATTGCAGGGTCAGAGGACGAGTTTCAGTGACGGTTTGTGGAAGGATAAGGCGTTCTCCCTGGGTATCTGTCACCTCAAAAGTGACTGATAATCGTAAATTATATTGCCGGGTTTGCTGGGAACTATTGATGCTTAATAATTCCTGGCTTTTGTTTTCTTGAAGAATATTTAAAACAGTAGTGGCTTCCTGGGGCGAGGGGGTCAAATGAACGCCGGACATACGCAGCTCTTGTTTGATATTACGCGCCAGTTCACCATAGGGATCATTGGATTGTACATAAATATTATGCAACGGCGCTGCCAATGCGCGCGGACCGCGTGGATGGAAGCCGCAGCTATTGAGGAGGAGGGGGAGGAGGAGTAATAAATAAATATATTTAAACATGGATTATCCTATTAAACTTGGGGATCCCTTTGATACGGCGCTTTCGCGCTTACTCAGGATGACCGTTCGTCCTGAGTAGGCGCGAAAGCGCCGTATCGAAGGACGATCATTTACTCTGCCACGATATTAATTAATTTCCCCGGCACAGAAATAATTTTCTTAATAGCCTTACCTTCCATGTGCTGTTTAACTTTTTCATCATCCATGGCGATTTTCTCAATGGTGCTGGAATCTGCGCCCTGAGGCACTGAAATCTTGCCACGGACTTTACCATTAACTTGCACGATTAAATCAACTTGGTCGGGACGCAAAGCGGCTAGGCCTGATTTAGGCCAGGAGGCATCAATGATTAAGCCCTTGTAATGCAAATCAATCCATAATTGATGGGTAATATGCGGCACTATCGGAGCTAAGATGCGAAGCAAAATACTCATGCTCTTGCATAAGATATAACGATAAGTATTGAGGTTAGCTTCTAGTACTTCAGTTTCAGCAGGCATTTGATTCAGCAGATTGAGGATTTTCATGCTGCCAGAAACAACAGTGTTATATTGCTGACGTTCATAATCATATTTGGTCTGTTCAAAAACCTCATAAACTTGCCGCATCAGTCCACGATGCTCGTCTGAAGCTTGATCCCAATTAATAGCTGCTGGTCCATCTTGTTGAGCTAGATTGGCTTTACGAATGCTTTCATAATGCTCATAGGCAAAAGACCATAGGCGTTTGAGGAAGCGGTGTGCACCTTCAACACCACTATCTGACCATTCCAAGCTTTGCTCCGGTGGGGATGCAAACATTACAAAGAGGCGTACTGTGTCTGCTCCATATTTTTCAATGAGGGCTTGAGGGTCAACCACATTTCCTTTGGATTTCGACATTTTGGCGCCTTGATTTAAGACCATGCCTTGAGTAAGAAGGTTGGTGAAGGGCTCATTGCTGTTGACCAAGCCTTCATCGCGCATGGCTTTATAGAAAAAGCGGGCATACAACAGATGCATTACTGCGTGTTCAATACCACCCACGTATTGGTCTATGGGTAGCCAATAATTTGCACGGCCATCCAACATGGCTTGATTCTGTTTTTTGCAGGTGTAACGGGCAAAGTACCAGGAAGATTCAACAAAGGTGTCGAAGGTATCGGTTTCACGTTCAGCCGGATCGCCACAGCGTGGACAATGGGTCTGATAAAATTCGGGCATGGATTTTAGCGGTGAGCTGACGCCAGAAAATTTGATCTCTTCAGGTAGGATCACCGGTAAATCTTCTTCAGGTACAGGAACCGGGCCGCAAGCTGGGCAATTAATCATGGGGATGGGAGCGCCCCAATAGCGCTGACGGGAAACTCCCCAATCACGCAGGCGGTAACTGACTTTGCGCTGGCCTTTTTCTACAGTTTCTAAATGCGAGGCAATTGCTGTTTGGGCTGCTTTAGACTCCATGCCCGAAAATAAATGCGAATCTTGCAAAATGCCGGGGGCAGTATAGGCACCAAAAGCAAAGTCCCATTCAGTATTATCTGGCGGGATAATCACTTGTTTCAATGGTAAATGATATTTTTGCGCGAACTCAAAATCGCGTTGATCGTGCGCCGGCACAGACATTACGGCACCGCTACCATAATCCATGACCACGAAGTTGGCAGCCCAGATGGGTAATTTTTGCTGGGTCAATGGATGAATTGCATAGATATTCAAGGGCACACCACGTTTTTCGATGGTGGCTAATTCAGCTTCTGCTACTTTAATGTTGCGGCATTCCTCTAGGAAGTGGTGCAGAGTCGTATTGTGTTCAGCAATTTTCTTGGCTAAGGGGTGTTGAGGGGCGATGGCAATATAGGTGGTGCCGAAGAGAGTATCGGCACGAGTGGTGAAAACAGTCAGTGCCTCTTCTTCATCTTCGACTTTGAACTGAATTTCAACCCCTTCTGAACGGCCGATCCAATTGCGTTGCATGGCCTTAACTTGCTCGGGCCAACCCTCAAGTTCGTCCAGGCCTTCCAGGAGTTCGTCAGCGTAGGCAGTAATTCTTAAAAACCATTGCGGTAATTCCCGTCTTTCTACCAGGGCGCCAGAGCGCCAGCCACGGCCGTCAACGACTTGTTCATTGGCCAGAACGGTGTTATCCACGGGGTCCCAGTTCACTTCGGTGCTTTTTTTATAAACCAGGCCATTTTCATAGAGTTTAAGAAAGAACCATTGTTCCCAGCGATAATAATCCGGCTTGCAGGTGGTGACTTCTCGGCTCCAATCATAAGCATAACCCAGACGCATCATTTGTTGACGCATGACTGCAATATTTTTATAAGTCCATTCGGCTGGTGGAATTTTATTTTGAATAGCTGCGTTTTCTGCAGGCAGACCAAAAGCATCCCAGCCCATCGGTTGAAGAACATTTTTGCCTAACATGCGTTTATAGCGTGAAATGACATCGCCAATGGTATAGACGCGTACATGCCCCATGTGCAAACGACCACTGGGATAGGGGAGCATGGATAAACAATAATAATTTTCCTTGGCAGCGTCTTCAACAACCTGGAAACAGGTTTTCTCAGACCAGAATTGCTGCGTTGTTTCCTCGATTTTATGTGGGTTATATAGTTCTTCCATTATGTCCTCTTTTTAAGGGTGATCCTTATGTTCGACGATATTTGATGGCAATGCTCAATAAAATGAGTGCAGTGAGTAATACGGGATCCATGGCGAATTTCTGCCAGGGAGTTTGACCAGAATAAGCTTGTACTTGTCCAGTAAGGACATAAGTTTGAAAAGGTGGTGCAGCAGCAAGAACATTACCCTGCTGAGAAATAATGGCGGTAATACCATTATTTGAGGCGAACAGCAGGGGGCGGCCCGTTTCGATGGCACGCATTTGTGCTATTTGTAAATGTTGAGCTTGAGCGATGGAGTGTCCAAACCAGCTATCATTAGTGACGGTTAGCAAGAGGCCTACATCGTGGATCGACTGCAGAACTTGTTCAGGGAAGGCAATTTCATAACAGATAAAAGCTAGCATTTTAATATTATCATGCAGGGTCAGGGGCTGAGGGTAATTGTGATCAGGTGTGAAATCAGACATAGGAACATGCAGGATATCAAATACCGGGCCTAGCATGCGTTCGAAGGGGATGAATTCACCAAAAGGCACTAGGCGACGTTTGAGATAATAGCCGTTTCCTGCTGTGCCCACGCTGATGACGGCATTAAAATAACGGTTATTGTGAATGTTTTTAACTGGAACACCAGTAATGAGCTGGGAGTGATGTTGTGTCGCTGTTTCTGCCATTTGATTTACAAAATCGATAACCTCAGTTAAGGGTGCGGGTATAGCGGATTCTGGCCAGATGACCAATTGACTGTCCCAATGGTTTTCACTGAGATTTTTATATTCTTCCAAGGTGGGAAGAACTTGTTCCGCTTGCCATTTGAGTTGTTGAGGAATGTTGGCTTGCACCAGACTGACTTGAAAAGGCTTGCCTTGGGGGTGGGTCCAGGAAATTAAATTGAGCAAGCCGCCCAAAGTCCACAAAAAGACTAGCAGCAGCAAATTGAAATAAGCAGTCTTATGCTGTTTTATTCGGAGATAGCGGATGGCATTAACAATTAGAGCGGCGCTGAGGATGGTAACGAGAGAGACAGCATAAATGCCGCCTAGCGGTGCATAACCTTTGAGTGGGGAATGGGTTTGACTGTAGCCAATAAACAACCAGGGGAATCCCGAGAACAACCAGCTGCGGACCCATTCACATAAAACCCAGAAGGCGGGAAAGGCGCAAAGAATTTTGGCATTGTTTGAGCGAGGGAAAAAGCGGTTTAGATAATAGCCTTGTGCGGCTGGAAAAAGAGCTAGACAGGAAACAAATAGGATAGTGAGTAAGCCAGCAACCAGTGCGGGCAACATGGCAATGGTGTGCATACTGATATAAACCCAGTAAACACCGCTGCCAAAGAGTCCCAGGCCATAGAAAAAGCCACGGCGGAAGGCTAGACCGGGCGAAATATTCAACCACAAAATGAGTATAAAAGCCGCTGAAATCAGGGCTGAAGGAAATACATAGAAAGGTGCGCAGGCTAGTGTTAAAAAAACACCGGCCAATAAGGCTAAACTATTTTTGCCTATTTCAATGAGAAGTTCATTTTTCATTTGCCACATTCTAGAGAAAGACTAGTTGGGCTGCAATGGGAGTTGTCGTCCCGCGCATTCGCGCGGGACGACAACGCTAGCGTGGAGTGAAAAATAAGCTAAATATTTATAAAAAAGCCTTTTTTTATTTGATAAAGCTGGTATAATTGGTAAAATTTTGACCATTATGACTATGGGTTAACCAAGTATGGAAATGGTACCTGGAAAATTATTATTAGAATCGGGTGAGTTTTTTTTTGGCCAAGTTCCGGCGAACCAACAAAAACCTTGCTTTGGTGAGGTCGTTTTTAATACAGGGATGGTTGGTTATGTAGAATCTCTGACCGATCCTTCCTATGCTGGGCAAATTCTCGTTTTTACTTATCCTCTCATCGGCAATTATGGTGTGACTGAAGCTTCTAGTTGGGAATCTAAAAAGATTCATGCCAAGGGTGTGGTGATGTCCGAATTAGCGGTACATTATTCTAATCATGGTGCGGAAAAAGCCTTGGGGGCCTGGTTACAAGAACAAGATATCCCTTTCATCGTTGGTGTCGATACACGGGCGCTTACCCGGCGTTTGCGCACCCAAGGTGTTATTCCTGGGGCAATAGCCAATGATAATAATCAGCCCAAGCAATTTGAAAATTTTGCTGCCCATGATTGGGTCAAAGCAGTTTCAATCAAAGAATCCAGAGATTATGGATCAGGGGATAAGCAAATTATTGTCGTGGATTGTGGTATCAAGGAAAATATTATTCGCTGTTTATTGAAATATCCAGTGCGTCTCAAACGTGTTCCCCATGATTATGATTACAGCGCAGAAGAATTTGATGGTGTGTTTATTTCCAATGGTCCCGGAGATCCCAAGCATTGCACCGATACTATCCGTATTCTGAAAAAGGCTATGCTCAAGAAAAAACCGATATTTGGAATTTGTCTCGGAACGCAATTAATGGCCTTGGCTGTGGGTGCTGAAACTTATAAATTACCATTTGGTCATCGTTCACATAATCAACCCTGTATGAATTTATCGGATCAAAAATGCTTTTTGACCTCGCAAAATCATAGCTATGCCGTTGATGAGAAAACTTTACCTCAGGATTGGGAAGTGACGTTTCGCAATTTGAATGATCAGAGTGTCGAAGGAATTGCACATCAGAAGCTGCCGTTTTTTGCAGTGCAATTTCATCCCGAAGCAGCACCGGGCCCCTGTGATACTCAATGGTTGTTTCAAAAATTTTATGAGAGTTTGTAATGATGAGGTTTAATGGCAAAAAAGTTTTGATTCTCGGTTCCGGTGGTTTACGCATAGGCCAGGCTGGAGAGTTTGATTATTCCGGTTCACAGGCCATTAAGGCTTTGAAAGAAGAAGGCATAAAAACAGTTTTAGTGAATCCTAACATTGCAACTATTCAAACGGATCCTCAAATGGCGGACCAGGTGTATTTACAGCCGCTGAACCTTGAAGTGGTTACTTCCATTATTGAAAAGGAAAAACCAGACGGCATCATGCTGGGGTTTGGTGGGCAAACTGCGTTGAACCTGGGGCTATTATTAGAAGAAAAAGGGATTTTGGCTAAGTACAATGTGCAAGTTTTAGGAACCCCTGTTGATGCTATTCGGCAAACAGAAGACCGCGATGTTTTTAAACACCAATTAGAACTGATCAAGGTTAAATCTCCCAAAAGTTTTTGCGCGACCACGGTGGAAGCAGCGCTCATTGCTGCTGAAAAGATTGGTTATCCCGTGATGATGCGTTCCGGTTTCTCTTTGGGTGGTTTAGGTTCCGGTAAAATTGATCATGCCCAAGAATTAAAACAGCGGGTTCAAGAATGCTTTGCCGCTGCACCTCAAATACTCATCGAAGAATATCTTTTGGGCTGGAAAGAGTTTGAGTATGAAATTGTGCGTGATGTTGCAGGCAACACCCTGACCATTTGTAATATGGAAAATATGGATCCCATGGGTATCCATACAGGAGAAAGTATTGTGGTAGCGCCCGCTCAAACGCTCACCAATGCTGAGCATCAATTCCTGAGAAATATCGCTATCCAGGTTGCTAATCTGTTTGGCATTGTCGGTGAATGTAATATTCAGTTTGCGGTGAATCCGGCCAATGGTGATTATCGCGTGATTGAAGTGAATGCCCGCCTTTCTCGCTCCAGTGCATTGGCGTCCAAGGCCACGGGTTATCCCTTGGCCTTTGTGGCTGCCAAATTGGCTTTAGGCTATTTATTGCATGAGGTAGCTAATGGGGTCACGCAGAAAACTTGTGCCTTCTTTGAGCCAGCCTTAGATTATTTAGTGGTGAAGATTCCTCGTTGGGATACGCAGAAATTAAAGAGCGCTGGCCGTACCATTGGCACAGAAATGAAGAGTGTGGGTGAAGTCATGGCCATTGGCCGCTCTTTCTCCGAGGCTATGCAAAAGGCTGTGGGTATGTTGAATATTGGTGCTTCCTGTCTTAGCGATTATCCGCATAAAATTGAAGATTGTGAGAATGAAATCCAATTTCCAACCGATAGGCGCCTATTTGCGCTGTATCAATTCTTTCTCGGCGGCGGCACGGCTGAAAGGGCCCAGCAATTAAGCCAGATTGATCCCTGGTTCTTAATGCGTTTAGCCCAAATTGCTCTTTTGGAAAATACGCTGAAAAAAGAAGGCATGAGTACTGAACACTTAAGAATGGCCAAGCAAATGGGCTTTTCTGATCGTGCTCTGGGTCGCTTGGTTAGCGAGAGCGAAGATGCTATCCGTAAAAAACGTATCGCAGCAGAAATTATGCCGGTGGTTAAACAAATTGATACCTTGGCTGGAGAGTTCGCTGCCCAAACCAATTACCTATATCTGACCTATCATGGCTGCGAGCATGATTTAGAGCCTTCAGAAGAGCGGCCTATTATTGTGTTGGGTTCCGGGCCCTATGCCATTGGATCCTCCGTTGAATTTGATTGGTGCGCCGTTAATACCTCGCGTACCCTAAGACATTTGGGCAAGACTGCTATTTTGATTAATTCCAACCCTGAAACCGTGTCCACTGATTATGATGAATCGAATAGATTGTATTTCGAGCAATTAACCCTGGAACGTGTACGTGATATCGCTGATTTTGAAAGAGCGATGGGTATTGTTGTTTCTGTGGGTGGACAAATTGCGAATAATTTAGCGCTGCCCTTAGCGCAGTCAGGCTATCATTTGTTAGGGACTTCTGCCAAAGATATTGATTGCGCGGAAAATCGCGAGAAATTCTCGGCCCTCTTAAATGAATTGGGTATCGATCAACCGGCTTGGCAAAGTGTAGTGAGCTTAGAGAGTGCCAAAATTTTTGCGCGAGAAATTGATTATCCTGTCCTGATTCGTCCCTCTTATATTCTATCCGGGGCTGCGATGAATGTGGCCCATGATGATGCTTCATTGGAAGAATATTTGAAACAAGCTTCTTTAGTCTCTCCTGAACATCCAGTGGTGATTTCTAAATTTATTCTAGATGCTAAAGAATTAGAAATTGATGGCGTGGCCAGTCATGGCGATGTGTTGATTGAAGCGATCAATGAGCATATCGAAAATGCCGGTGTGCATTCAGGCGATGCTACTTTAGTGCTGCCGCCACAGAACTTGTATCTAGAAACCATTCGCCGCACCAAGAAAATTACCAAAAATATTGCCAAGGCTTTGAGTATCACCGGTCCCTTCAATATTCAATTTATTGCCAAAAATAATAATATTCAGGTTATTGAATGTAATTTGCGTGCCTCTCGCTCTTTCCCCTTTGTTTCTAAAGTGACTAATCACAATTTCATTGAAATAGCGACCAAGGCCATGTTAGGTGTTCCGCAAAGCAAAAATTATAATACCCTGGAGTTAGATTATGTGGGTGTCAAAGCGCCGCAATTTTCCTATCAGCGTTTAAAAGGAGCAGATCCTGTCGCTCATGTGGAAATGGCCTCGACCGGTGAGGTGGCCTGCATTGGGGAAAATTTATTGGATGCCTATTGGCGTGCCTGGTTAGCCTCTGAGCAAACCATAAAAAATAAAAATATTTTGGTTTCTATCGCGGATCATTATAAGCCTAAACTGTTGCCTTATTTACGGCAGTTAGAAGCCTTAAAGTGGCAAATTTACAGCACTGATGGTACGCATTCCTTCCTGTTTAAAAATGGCGTGGCCTCCTATTTTATCTATAAGGCCAGTGAGCATGGTGAACCCAATATTCAGACAGTGATTTCACAGCGTAAAGTTGATTTGATTATCAATATTCCCAGCAATCAAAAACTCAATAATCAGACCGATGGCTTTAAAATTAGACGAGCGGCTATTGATCATCACATTCCCTTAATCACCAACCCTCAAAAGGCCTTGATTATGTTGCAATGCTTGATTGAGTTGCGAGATGCCATCTTGCCAGTGCGCTCCTGGCAGTCAATCGTGGGTAATGATCAATCCGATGTTCAGTTATTACAAGGTGTGGCATGAGTGCAACGACTCTAACAAGGTGTGATATGAGCTCGAATTCTCTGTATCAAAGAAGTGTTATTTCCGCGAATGATATCAAACTAAATGATTTGGAATTGATTTTTCAGGTAGCCCACGCCTTTAAAAAAGCGCCGGCGGGAAAGGTGCTTAATAATAAAATTGTGGCTAACTGTTTCTTTGAGCCATCCACGCGTACCCGGCTTTCTTTCGAGACCGCAGCTATACGCTTGGGAGCTAAGGTTATCGGTTTTGCTAATGGCGAAGATATTTCAGTGCAAAAAGGTGAAACCCTTTATGACACGATGCGTGTGGTTTCAGCCTATGCGGATTTAATTGTTTTGCGCCATCCGGCGGAGGGTGCCGCAGCTTTGGCCAAGGAAGCTGCCCGTTGCCCAGTTATTAATGCGGGCGATGGCGCCAATCAGCATCCTACCCAGGCGATTTTAGATTTATTCACCATTCAAGAATGTCAGGGACAAATTGATGGTCTATCAATTGCCTTGGTCGGCGATTTAAAATATGGCCGTACCATTCATTCTTTCACGCAATTATGCTCTCTTTTTGATGTGCGTTTATATTTGGTTTCCCCGGAGATGCTAGCTTTACCAGAGTCGGTTTGCAATGTAATGAAAAAACGCGGTGTCCGCTTTTCTTTTCATCAAAATTTGGAAGAGGTCATTCCTAAAGTTGATATCCTCTATTCGACCCGGATTCAGCAGGAACGTTTCAGTAGTGCCGAATATCAGTTAGTACGCAATCAATTTATTTTAACGCCAGCTTTATTGGCTAAAGCCAAGGCCAATATGAAAGTGCTGCATCCCTTGCCTCGTGTCAACGAAATTACCAAAGATGTGGATGACACACCTTATGCTTATTATTTTCAGCAGGCAGCAAATGCTGTGCCTGTTAGGCAGGCCTTATTAAGTTTAATGTTGAGTGAGTCAGGTCAATAGGAGCACTACATGAGTGAAATCTTACCCGTCGCAGCCATTAAAAATGGAACCGTGATAGATCATATTGCTCCTGGCCAAGCTCTGCGTATTATTCATTTGCTCTCCTTAGAGAATAGTCAGTATAAAGTCACCATTGGTTTATCTTTGCCTAGCAAGAGTATGGGCAAGAAGGATCTAATTAAAATTGAAAATCGGGTGTTGACGGATGTTGAGGCCAATGAAGTGGTGGTTTTCTCACCTTCTGCCACCATTAATGTGATCCAAGATTTTGAAGTCGGGGAAAAAGTAAAAACCCGGCTACCAACAGCAATGAAAAAAGTTTTTATCTGTCCTAATCCAGTTTGTATTACGCATACCGAAATGATTCCCAGTTATTTTTATATTTCCGAAGAACGCAAGCAAATTAAACTGAGTTGTCATTATTGCGAAAAACTGTATGACCGTGATCAGTTAAGGGTGAATATCTAATTCATATGATTTCTATAAAAAATGCCCTTCTTATCAATGGAAAAACAACTGACCTTGATATTTCCAGTCAGCAAGACCTTGAAATCAATGCCGAGGGCTTGACACTGTTTCCTGGTCTTATCGATCCGCATGTTCATTTTCGCACCCCAGGTTATGAGTATAAAGAAGATTGGCATACCGCGGCCCGGGCAGCCATTTATGGCGGTTATACGACCGTATTTGATATGCCAAATACCTTGCCACCGACCATTACTGCTAATTTATTGGCAGAGAAAAAAGCCCTGATTGATTCCCAATTACAACAAATTGATATTCCCTTACGTTATCACTTATTTTTTGGCGCGGATAAAAATCATCTTAACCAATTAGCCCAAGTTAAAAATGATTGTATCGGCATTAAAGTATTTATGGGCTGCAGTACAGGTAATTTGGTTATCGATGATGATGAGAGCTTGGACGCTGTATTTAAAATTGCTGCTGAAAATAATATGCTGGTGGCTGTGCATGCCGAAGATGAGGAGCGTATGTATCAGCGCAAGCAAGCATTTAAAGACAGCAAACATTATCAGGATCATTCTCAGATCCGTGATGAAGAGGTCGCGCGCCTGGCTGTAGAAAAGGCCCTTGCCTTGACACGTAAATATGGCACCCGGCTTTACATTTTACATTTGAGTACTATGCGTGAATTGAATTTGGTCAAACAGGCTAAAGAACAAGGATTGCCAGTTTATGCTGAAATTACGCCACATCATTTATTTTTAAATGATCAAGCCTATGCTCAGTTGCAAGGCAGAGCAGTAGTGAATCCACCTTTGCGAGCGCCAGAGCATAATGCCCAGCTTTTGCAGGGAATTCAGTCTGGAATCATTGATACCATCGGCTCCGATCACGCTCCCCACACCATAGCAGAAAAAGCTAAACCCTATGGGGAATGTCCCTCAGGTATGCCGGGCATTGAAACCACCTTGCCTTTATTATTGACAGCTTATCATCAGGGTTTACTCAATTTGGATCAAATTTTAAACCTGACTTCAAAACGAGTGCAGGAGATTTTCAAATTGCCGGCCACAACAGATGTCATTTTGGTGGATTTAAATAAAAGCATGGAAGTAATACCCTCACAACTTAAAACCAAATGCGCCTGGTCTGCTTTTGCAGGACAGGTTCTGCAAGGTTGGCCTCAATATACTATTGTTAATGGACGATGTTTTGATTTACGTTAGAATCTGATCAAAATATTTTCTGCCCGCTGAATTTCCTTGTACTTCATTTTGAATTTTGCTAGCGTATCCTGCGCCCTAGAACTATGGAGTATCAAGAATGAAAATAAAAACACTCATGACGAGTCTGTGTGTGTTGGGAATGACCTTAACCTCGGCATTTGCAGCAAGTGGCAGCACAAGCAGCCAAAATAGTGATCAGATTTCGGTTGACCAACTTTCCTCTCAGGCTGATGCCATGCAAAAAGAATTGGCTAAGTTGCGTCATCAAGTCGCTGCTTTGAAATATCAGCAGCAAGCAAAATCTCAAACTAAACAGGATGGCCATTACCATACACCATTCTCTCCTAAACATCCTCCATTGACTGATGAAGCGCATATTCGCGCCCACACCCAGGGGACTTTGGCAACTTATACGCCTCCCGGGGAGCTCTCCAACGATGAGTTGTTAACCCAATCTTATTTACAAAACATTCCTATGGATATGGATAATCCAGGACGTTCTTTTGTCGCCATTGGACCCTATGTGAACGTGCCGATTCAATTTAGTGGTAGTCAGTTAATTGTCAACGATCCCAAGATTAACACCGATGTGGCTTTATTAAAGTTACGCAAGGCGGCACATGAGGGCATGGTTGCTAAAGGTTTACATACCGAATCTGAAACCCATCATTCTCATTTGCTTTTGAGTGGTATCTTGGAAGGCCAGGCCCAATATATTAAATCGGGTCAACAAGGGGGTAATCTGGGTTCGGGTAAGAACGGCAGCTCCTCCAATGTCGATCTATCTACGGCGGAATTAGATGGCTTTCTCTTGTCACCTTCTCCCTGGGTCTCCGGTTTTTTTGCTTTTAGTTATAGTAATGGCAGCTATCCTGCCATGACGAATTCACGGGTGTTAAACTCTAGAATTTTCTTGAACAATGCTTTCATTATGTTGGGTGATTTTACTCAATCACCCGTATATGGCACCGTGGGTCAGATGTTTGTGCCCTTTGGTACCTATTCCTCAGTCTTTGTGACTTCGCCGTTGACCAAAACCTTGGGTCGGACTAAGGCGCGCGCTGCCTTGATCGGTTATCAAGGACAGACTGAAAATACTTTTTATACCGCGCTTTATGCCTTTAAGGGCGATAGCCATGCCAGTGCCACTTCGCGTATTGATAATGGTGGTGTTAACGTCGGTATTAAATTTAATTGCCCGCATCCAGACATTAATGGTGATATTGGTGCTGGCTATATTGCCAATATCGCTGATTCGGTCGGCATGCAGAATACAGGTTTGCAGCCCATGTTTAATGGTTTTGCAGGTCCTGTACCTTATGGTTTGGAAAAAATTGTACACCGAGTGCCAGCACTTAACCTCAGGGGCATTGTCACCATTCATGATCATATTAATGTGATTGGTGAATATATTGGTGCGACGACTTCTTTCAATCCCAATGATTTAAGTTTCAATGCGGGTGGCGCCAAGCCTTGGAGTTTGAATGCTGAAGCTTCTTACAGTTTTGAAGTGTTGAGTAAACCAACCTCGGTGGGTGTTGGATATAGCCAAGCTAAAGAAGCCTTAGGTATTGGTTTGCCGGAAAAGCGTATGGGTGTGGTGGTGAATACTACCATTTGGCATAATACCATTCAAAGCTTGGAATTCCATCACGACATTAACTATGCGGGCAGTAAAGTAGCGACAGGTTCAGCCGTGGCGTCCCCTATTCAAGGCATGGGTACCTATGATAATGTGGTGACTTTGCAGTTTGATTTGTTTTTCTAGGAAATAATTATAAATTTATGGACTATACTTAAATATACTCTTACACCCGCTTGCGTTTTTGCGGGGAGTCCCGAAAGGTTATGGTGGCTTTTCGGGATTTTTCTTTTTTAAAAGCCTGATAAAATCAAGCTGTTATAACATGGCCGGGGCTTGTTGCGTAAATCGGTTCCGTCATTGCGAGCCTGCGTTTTTTGCAGGCGAAGCAATCCAAATTTAGTCATTCTGTTTAGGGTCTTGGCCATGATGCAGGCTATTAATATGGGCCTATACTTTATACAGAGATGCCATAATAGTGAGTACTTTAGGAGTATACCTAATGCCAAAGAAAATTGAACATAGCGAGGCTGATTTGTATAAACCAATTCACGGAGGCTATCCTTTTTTTGCATCGCAACATAGTGCAGCCCCACCGATTAGTTACTCCATTAATTTAATGTGGGTTCGTAAATCTCTTAATTTGAAAAATAAATTTATTGCTGAAGATACTGAATTTGAAGCTATTGCTTCAAGTGCTTTGTCATGGATGACAGGAAATCCAACCGCCCGAATAAATATTTGGTACGACGGCGATAGCGATAAAGTTTCTGATACTCAAGTTAAAGATAGCGTTCAACATCTCAAGCAGCGTTGTTTAAAAGAACAGGGTCACGACATAGACACATTAGAGTTTAAAGATATTCATTTAATTCAATGGGGAAAAACATACCATTCATTGTTTTATAGGCCTCTTCCATTTTTTTGTAAGATAGATTTGTTAAAATTATATATTACTCGAGAAATGATGTGGCGACAGTATCGTGATCACTATGTTGTTTATACAGATATCGATGTCACACCCATGTCTATGAAAGAGCTTTTTGATCAAAAAACAATTTCTCAATTAAACACCTCTGGCCTTGTTTTTGCTCAATCTAGTCCTTTCGAAAATTGCTTTCATATCACCAAAAATTTAGAGAATTTTAAAAAAGATATCCATCCAATAGAAGCATTTTTCTGGGATGTTAATCTGTTACTTGATAAGTGTCATGATTTTAGTCAATGAAGTGAACAACAAATTTATAGTATGTATCCTTATCTACTTGCCATCTATTTAAACTTATCGAGGCAATATGGCACACTGCAAGAGACTTCTATAAAATGGAGTAGGGATCTACCTAAAGCAATTCAGGAGCAATATTATTCTCAATTCTGCTCCGGAATTAATTTTGAGGATAAGCAGAAAAAACAACATTCGTTTAACATTGAAGATTTTACAAAAAAAGTTCAGGCTCCTATCAGTCGTTTTAAATTAGGGCTGGGCACATGATACGCTTATCCAAGCAAATCTCTTAACCCAATCCCATGAGGGATTACAAACAATAAAGAGCAAAGGCACCAAAAGTAAGTCTTGAACTAGAGTTAGTCATGGTATGAATTCCTTTAAGCACAACTTTTTTGATTGAAGGTAAAGCCTAATTTTACATTAAACTACTTTATCCGGGAACTCGCACCACTGATTAATAATACACTCTGGACATTTAGGTTTACGTGCAGTACACACATATCGGCCATGCAAAATTAGCCAATGATGGGCGTCATGCATGTATTCTTTGGGAATGGCTTCAGTGAGCTGCTCTTCCACGGCTAGAGGGGTCTTGCCCTTGGCTAGGCCAATTCGCTGGGCCACCCTGAAAATGTGTGTGTCGACTGCAATGACAGGCTCTTTAAAACAGGTGTTGAGAATCACATTGGCTGTCTTGCGTCCCACGCCGGGCAGGGTTTCCAATTCTTCCCGGGTGGAGGGCACCTTGGAATGAAATTGATCAATTAGCAGGTGACAAGTCGAAATAATATTCTTGGTTTTATTCTGATACAGACCAATGGTTTTAATATATTCCTTTAATTTGGTTTCTCCCAGTTTCAGCATTTTTTCAGGGGTAGAGGCTATTTTGAATAATTTTTCTGTGGCTTTATTCACTGACTTATCTGTGGCCTGGGCGGAGAGGATCACGGCTACTAAAAGCTCAAAATGGTTATGGTAGACCAGCTCGGTGGTGGGTTTGGGATTTTCTTTTTTGAAACGGGCAAAGATTTGCCTGATCTTTTTTTCATCCATCACGGTGATATCCTAATGATTTCCCCAATTGTCCACTATATAATACCCCCTATCTCAAAAATAGGTAATCTAAAATGACCTTTCAAAAACCTTATATTAGCGTGGTGATTCCTGTTCACAATGAAGAGGAAAACCTGGACACCTTATACCATCGCTTGACCAGTGTCTTGGACAATGTGGGCAAGTCTTATGAGATTATCTTAACTAATGATGGTAGCACAGACCGTTCATCAGCCATTTTAAAGAAACTGCACGAGTTGCATCCCACGCAAATTCGAGTCATTGAATTCAATGGCAACTTTGGGCAACACATGGCGATCATGGCGGGTTTCGAGCGCGTGCGCGGCGAAATTATTATTACCATGGACGCTGATTTGCAGAATCCACCGGAAGAAATTCCCAAATTAATTGAAGCAATGGAAAAAGGCCATGATGTGGTGAATGCCTATCGTCAAGACCGCCAAGATTCTGCCTGGCGTTTGGCGGTTTCTCGCTTGCATAATATTGTCCGCGCCTGGATGATGCCCAAACTGCGTATGCGCGATGAAGGTTGCATGTTGCGCGCCTATCGCCGCGATATCGTCGATTTGATGGTTTCTACCGGCGAAGCGACGACCTTCATTCCTGCTTTGGCGTTGAACTATGCTGTGAATCCTACCGAAGTGGGTGTGGCTCATGCGGAACGTTTGGCTGGCGAAACCAGCTATAATTTATATAGCTTGATCCGCTACAACTTTGATCTTATCACCGGCTTTTCCTTGTTTCCTCTGCAAGCGATTACCTTAACGGGTGTTGCGATTTCCTTCTGCAGTTTTGTCTTCGTGATGTATTTGTTGCTGCGCCGCTTGATTGTGGGTCCTGAAGTGGAAGGGGTCTTTACGTTGTTTGCCATCATGTTTTTCCTGATAGGCATTCTGCTGCTAGGCTTAGGCATTACTGGTGAATATGTGGGTCGTATCTTTCAAGAAGTTCGTCACCGTCCCCGCTTCGTCGTTCGTCGAGTGCTAGAAGCTGAGAGTGCAAAAGAATCAGAGGTTGCTTAAAACTCCCTTCTCCCGGAGTGTTTTTTACGAGGGGAGAAGGGAGGGGATGAGGGTTTAGACTTTGGCACGCCTTACTTCAACATCCCTGGCAAATCCTTATTATCCAAATTGGCCTCACTCAAATCTAATTCCTTAGGCGGATTATTCGGTTTGAGGTCTAGTGAATTGGGGTCAGTTCCTGTAGAGGCTCTGGGATTTTCTATATCAATGTTTTGAAACTCTTTCTTGGTCTCTTCTTCTAGGGGATTTTTTTCTTGTGAGGGTTGCTTTTCTTGATCAAAGAGCGCCATGAGATCTTTGGGAGATTCCGTTTTGGCCTCGGTCGGTGCCCGCGGTTTAGTTGCAGGCATAGGATCTTCTGGTAAAGGATGAGAAAAAGCTGGACCTAAATCTTGTATAGCCAACGGGCCTTCTGGTGGCGGCGGTGTGGTTTCTGGTTTCAGCGTGGGTACAGCTTGTGCTGCTTCCATGCTGATGAATAGGGTTGTGGTCAATAAAAGATTTTTAAAATGCTTCATGTTGCGATCTCCTTTCCTTGTAGCCCCTGCGCTTTCACCGTATTCTCCAACAATATTGCTACCGTCATCGGTCCCACCCCACCCGGAACCGGCGTGATCCATTTTGCCCGCTTTATCGCTGCATTAAAATCAATATCACCACTCAATTTGCCATTAGGTAGCCTAGTGATTCCCACATCAATGACGGTAGCACCTTTCTTAATCCAAGAGCCTTTAATAAAGCCAGGCTTGCCTACTGCGGATACCAAAATATCTGCTCTGGCAATATGCTGCTGTAAATTCTGACTGAGGCGATGACAAATGGTCACTGTACAGCCCTGGGCAAGCAATTCCAAGGCCATGGGTTTGCCGACAATATTGGAAGCACCCACAATAACCGCTTCTTTGCCCGGAAATTTCTGTTTAATGTGCCCCAGAAGGCGCATCACCCCATAGGGCGTACAAGGCTGTAATTGGGGTCGGAATTGCGCTAAACGACCCATATTAAGTGAATGAAAGCCATCCACATCTTTTAAGGGATGAATATGCTCCAGCACTTCATCAGTTTGAATATGCTTAGGCAAGGGTAATTGCAGCAAAATACCATGAACTCGTTTATTTTTATTGAGTGCTTGGATAAGTGAGATCAGTGTTTTCTGCGAAGTTGAGCGAGACAGTTTATAACTTTTCGATTCAATACCCACTTCTTGGCAAGCTTGGAGCTTGTTCCGCACATATACGGTGGAGGCAAAATCATCACCTACTAAAATGACTGCCAAGCAGGGTCTAGGTTGATCTTGTTTGGTTATTTTTTGAACTTTAGTGCGGAGTTTACTGCGCAGTTTTTCAGCAATGGCCTTGCCATCGATTATTTTTGCAGTCATATAATCCCTTATGTTAATCAGCGCGCCTGGCAGGATTCGAACCTGCTACCCTCGGCTTAGAAGGCCGATGCTCTATCCGAATGAGCTACAGGCGCTGGAGGTAGAGATATAAAATTTTCGGGGTAGAGGGATTCGAACCCCCGACATCCTGCTCCCAAAGCAGGCGCGCTACCAGACTGCGCTATACCCCGATTTCAAACTGAGGATAGGGATGTTACAAAGACCAGCCCGCTGCGTCAATTCTTTTCACTTCTTCTTCATGATGACTTATAGGCCCCTCCCCTAAAAACCATTTGCACTGTACCCCAAGATGCATTAATTTATCGTCCTCCGTGGGAAATATCTTCCCGCGGGCTTGGTGGTGGACGTAGCTCAGCTGGTAGAGCCCCGGATTGTGATTCCGGTTGTCGCGGGTTCGATCCCCGTCGTTCACCCCATCTACGGGCCGTTAGCTCAGTTGGTAGAGCAGCTGACTCTTAATCAGCGGGTCGTTGGTTCGATCCCAACACGGCCCATGTT
>Ga0105240_10001773_pt1 | contig 36408 bp, 48 predicted proteins | sample KBSC54metaG_FD_80426 | JGI IMG/M metagenome (GOLD analysis project Ga0105240, IMG submission 80426) | Corn rhizosphere microbial communities from Kellogg Biological Station, Michigan, USA - KBS C5-4 metaG | ecosystem: Host-associated > Plants > Roots > Rhizosphere > Soil | place: Michigan, USA... | reverse complement strand
GTGCGCAGCGCCGTGTACGGCGCCGTGGACAGCGCCGTGTACGGCGCCGTGGGCAGCGCCGTGGACAGCGCCGTGTACAGCGCCGTGCGCAGCGCCGTGTACGGCGCCGTGGACAGCGCCGTGGACAGCGCCGTGTACAGCGCCGTGTACAGCGCCGTGCGCAGCGCCGTGGGCAGCGCCGTGGGCAGCGCCGTGGACAGCGCCGTGTACAGCGCCGTGCGCAGCGCCGTGCGCAGCGCCGTGTACAGCGCCGTGGACAGCGCCGGCCGCGCATTTTTCGGCGGCTCGCTTTGGGTTGGCTATCAAGCCTGGGCCGACTACTTCAACGAAGTGTGCGGCATCGCCATCGACCGCAACTATCTCGACGCGGCCGAGTCGTGCGGCTTTTACTGGACGCTCGACAGCGTGTGCTTTGCGTCCGAGCGTCCGAGCGAAATCCTGCGCGACGACCGCGGCCGCCTGCACAACGACGTCGGCATGGCGATCCGCTACCCGAGCGGTTGGGGTTTGTATCGCGTGCACGGCGTCGAAGTGCCGCGCGACGTGATCGAGGATCGTTCAAGCATCACGGTCGCGCGCATCGCGTCCGAGCGCAACGCCGAAGTGCGTCGCGTGATGATCGAACTCTACGGCTCGGCGCGCTACCTGATCGACTCCGGCGCCAAGGTCATCGCCCGCGATCCGGTCGGCATCCTGTACCGCAAGGACGTGCCCGACGACGAACCGATCGTCATGGTGCGCGTGCTGAATTCGACGCCCGAACCCGATGGTGTGATGACGCGCGAGGAAGCGATCGCGATCTTCGGCGATGCGGCGCGTGCGGCTGTCGAGGCGTCCAGCGACACGCTATGGAAAGAATATTTCATCAGGGTTCCACTGACCACGAAAACCGCGCACGAAGCGGTCGCATGGACGTTCGGTCTGCCGAAAGAGGATTACCACCCGGCGCTGGAGTCCTGATCGTGAGCCGCCGCATCGCCTCGTATCGCTCAACGCCCCCCTTTAGCGCCGTCGATCATTTCCACGAGACGGACTTCAGGGGGCCGTTCCTTGATTTCCGCGAATGGCTCGCCGCCGTCGGCTGCTGCGTGCTGATCCCGCTTGCAGTCGCGCTGTGCATCGGCCTGCTGCTCGTCGGCGGTGCGCCGTGATTCTCGTGCTCGCCATCCTGCTGGCCGTCGTCGTCGTGCTCGCCGGTACCGCGTGGCTCGTCGGCGAGTTCGTGGCGTACCTCGCGCGCCAGTGGCGCGACGAAGACGTGTTCGACGAGCGCGCGCGGATGCAGTTTGCCGATGACGGTGGCCGCGAGCCAATGGAATACCGACCGATCCAACAACTCCCGCCCGCCAAGGACATCGAGTCATGAACGCACAAGTTGCACCCGCCGAAGTGTTGCCGCCGGCGATTGATTCGCCCATCCAAGAATTCAATCAGACCGCAGCCGGTTTGGCCGCGTTGCGCGAGCAGATCGCGATGCGCACCTACGACTGCACCACGGCCGAGGGCGATCGGATCGCTCGCGAGGATCGCCGGCTGTGCGTGCGCATCCGCACCGACCTCAAGGCCAAACACAAGGACTTGAAGGCACCGGTGCTCGAGCGCGGTCGATTGCTCGACACCGAACTCAAGCGCATCACCGAGGCCGTCGAGGAACTCGAAGCCATCCCCGACGCCGCGATCAAGGCGCAGGAAGCCATCGAGGACGGCAAGCGCGCCGAACGCCAGCGCATCGAAGCCGAGCGCCAGGCGAAAGTCGACAAGGAAATCGCACGTATCGCGAACCTGCCGGTGACGTATGTCGGCGCGACGGCTGCCGTATTGCGCGGGGTCGTTTCTTCGCTCGAGGCGAACACCTTCGAGGGCATGGAAGGCGTGTCGCTGATCCGCGCGCAGGAAGCCAAGATGACCGCGCACGAGGCGCTGCTGGGGTTGATCGAAGCGCGCGTGGCGGCAGATGCCGAGCGGGAGGAAAACGAACGCCAGCGCGCCGAGAACGAACGCGTCCTCGCCGAACAGCGCGAGCAGCAACGCATCGACAACGAGCGCGCAGCCGCCGAACGTGCCGAACAGGATCGCATCGCCCGCGAGGATCGCGAGCGGTTGCAACGCGAGGACGACGAGCGTCGCGCCGAACAGGCCCGCAAGGACAAGGCCGAAGCCGAACGGCTCGCTGCCGAGCGTGCCGAGGCACAACGCATCGAGGACGATGCCCGTGCCGAACAACTTCGCAAGGACGAGGAAGAGCGCGCGGAACTTCGCAAGCAACAGGATGCGATCGCAGCGAAAGAACGCGCTGCGCACGCCAAGCGCGAGCAGGACGCGATCGACAAGGCGACTCTCGTCGAGGCCGCGTTCGACGCGCGCGAATTGCTGATCGCGAACGGGCTGGGCGATCACCTTGTGACGCGCAAACTCGCGGCAGCACTGGCACGCGAACAGCCGCCAACGCAGGCTGCGACCGCGAAGAAGGCCGCGAAACCTGCCGCAGCGAAGAAGGCGGCGCAATCGTGAGCCTCGTCCTCGTCCTCGATACGGAAACGACGGGCCTGCCTGACTTCAAGGCACCGTCCGATGCGCCGCACCAGCCGCACCTGGTCGAGATCGCCGCGCTGCTGTACGACGGCGCCGGCAACCTGATCGACTCCTTCGACGCAATCATCCGGCCAGACGGTTGGGAAAGTTGCCCGGAAGCACTCGCCGCACACGGCATTACGCACGAGCAGGCGATGGCCGAAGGCATCCCCGAGGCCGATGCGCTAGCCGCGTTCTACGCGCTGCACGAACGCGCGAGCCTGCGCGTTGCGCACAACCAATCGTTCGATGCCCGCATCCTGCGCATCGCGATCAAGCGCTACATGAGCGATGCCGATGCGGATGCATGGTCGTCGCAGCCGGCGTTCTGCACGATGAACACGGCCAAGCCGATCATGCAGCTGCCGCCGACCGCAGCGATGCGTGCCAAGAAGTTCTTCGGCCCGAAGCCGCCGACCTTGGCCGAGGCGTTGAAGTTCTTCACCGGCGACGACCATGTGGACGCGCACCGCGCCCGCAGCGATGCCGAGGCTTGCGCGCGGATCTATTTCGCGATGCAGGCGAAAGAGGCAGCGTGAGCGTCGTGCCAGAAAAAATCCCGCCGACACGTGCGCAGTTGCTTGCCGCCGAGTACGAGCAGGACATCCAGTTCATCGCGCAGGAATTGAGCGACCTGTTTGCGTGCGCGCGGTTGATTGCCGATCCCAAGTCGGCGATCCAAGACCCGAGCCGGATGAAGGCGCGCGCGATCATCAAGGACATCCGTTCCAGCTATCGGAACGATCCCCTGCGCGACTACATCACCGAACGCGCACGCGAACGGGCCGAGAACGACACCAGCGACCTGGAGAGCGAGCCGTGAACGCGCAGTTGCAACCAAGCTACGACGAGAACCGCATCCTGCTCGACGAACCGATCGATGTCTATTACCAGCGCCGACTCGACGAGGCCAACAGCACCGGACTCAAGCTGATCGACATGCGCAGCCCGGCGCATTTCCACTACTACACGATGCATCCGGAAGAAGACGAGGACACCAAGACAAAGGCGTTCGGACGTGCGTATCACTGCGCGATCCTCGAGCCAGACCAGTTCCACAAGCGCTACATCGTGCTGCCAGAGGACGCTCCCGAGCGCCCCACGGAGAAGATGCTCAACGCGAAAAAGCCAACCGAGAACTCAATTCATCGGCAGGACTGGTGGCGCGAATGGGGGCACCTTTCCGCTGGCCGTGTGACGCTCAGCGCCAAGGACTACGACCGTGCCCAACGTATGGGCGACGCGGTGCGTGCGCATCCGCTCGCGTGTGGCCTGATCGTCGGCGGAGATCGCGAAGTCACGTTCCGCTGGATCGATCCGCGCACCGGCATGAAGTGCAAGTCGCGCATCGACCTCAACGTGCCAGGCGAATTCATGCTCGATGTCAAAAGCTGCGAGGACGCCAGCCGCGAGGCTTTCGCACGCGCGGTCACCAACTACCGCTACGACCTGCAGATGGCGCACTACGTCGCCGGAGCGACCGAGTGCGGCCAGCCCGTGCGGCGCTACGTGATCCTCGCGTGCGAGTCGCAGGCGCCGTTCGTGTGCCAGCCCTACATCCTGGACGCGATGGCCGAACAACGGGGCTGGGCGATCCGCGAACGTGCGATCGCCAAGCAAGCCGCGTGCGTCGCGTCCGGACGCTGGCCCGGCTACAGCGACACCGTCGAAGAACTCACCTTGCCCGCATGGGCGTTTTATGGAACTGAGCTATGAACGCACGAGCCGCAGCAGAACCCGAAGTAATGGAACGCGAGGTTCCACAGGTCGACAGCAATGCGCTGATCGCCATCAGTCGCGCCGAGATCGACGGCCAGATCGCGACCGCGAAAGCGTACCCGCGTTCGGTAACGTCGTTCGTGCGCGAGGCGACCGAACTCGTCACCCTCAACGTCGAAATGGCAGAGGCGTGCATCTACGCGCTGCCACGCGACGGCAAGACGATCGCCGGGCCAAGCGCACGCTTCGCCGAGATCATCCAGCACAGCTTCGGCAACAACCGTGGCGGCGCGCGCGTGGTGGCACAGGACGAGAAGTTCATCACCGCCCAGGGCGTCTACCACGACCTCGAGAAGAACGTGCAGGTCACCATGGAAGTGCAGCGCCGCATCACCGACAAGAGCGGGCGCACCTTCAAGGCCGACATGATCGGTGTCACCGGGAACGCCTGCTGCTCGATCGCGCACCGCAATGCCGTGCTCAAGGGCATCCCGAAGGCGTTGTGGCTGCCGATCTACGAGGCCGCGCGCCTGGTCGCCGTGGGTGACATCACGACGCTCGTCGATCGTCGCGACAAGGCGCTTGCGGTCTTCCAGAAGTACGGCATCACGCCGGCGCAGGTGTGCACGAAGCTCAACATCGAAGGCGTCGCCGACATCGGCCTTGATCAGCTCGAGATCCTCACGGGCCTGCGCACAGCGATCCGCGAGGGCAGCACCACGCCCGAGGCTGCATTCGCTCCGGACACCGAATCGAAGGTCGGCGCACCACTCGATCGCGGCAACGTCAAGGATCTCGATGAGACCCTGCGTAAGCGCGCCAACAAGGCAGCGCCACCGAAGGGCATGGATCCGAAAACCGGCGAAGTGCCAGCCAGCGCGATCAGCAAGCACCGTGCCGCCATGCTTGCCGCCGCCGACGTGGACGCGCTCAACAACGCCTACGAGGACACGAAAGGCCCAGACAGCACGTTCGGCGCCGAAGAGCTGGACGAGTTGATGGCGGTCTACACCGAACGCCTGGCGCAACTCGAAGGCTGACAGCAACCGGCCAGCGCGCACCCCCTCGCGGCATGGCCCCGGAGCCGTAACCGGGAACTCTTTTCCTCAAGGCATCCGCATGAACGCCCAACGCTCCCCCATCGCTCGCACCGTCGCATCAATCGTCACCGACATCGAATCCCAACTAGCGCGCGGCCAAGTCGTGACGATCCTGCCGACCGAACTGCGCAGGCTGCTCGCTGCGGCGCGTGACGGGGATGCGGATGCGTTGCGGTTGACGGGGAATGGTCATGCCGATTCGGCCTGAAAATCGCGCGCGCTATCCGAAGAACTGGCCGGAGATCGTCGCACGCATCCGTGAGCGCTCCGGCAACCGATGCGAGTGTCGCGGCGAATGCGGGCGACAGCCGTATCGCACGCGGCGCGAAGGCAAGGCAATCGGGGAGCTGATCTGATGTTCCCGGCCGTTTACATGGACAGTATCGATTTGGCGGCAGCCAACCAACTTTTGCGAGACTGGTCGCACAAGATGGGGCCGGTCAAGCGCGCCAATTACGGCGGACTGCAATGCCATGTTCTCTATGTTCACGGCGAGCCGGTCGCGGTTGCTGTGACGTGCCCCCTGATTCGCGAGACGGTAGCCGGGCTTGCCTTCACGCATCGCGGGAACACCATCGAGCTTGCGCGACTGTGCGCGTGCGTGAGCTGGGCAAACCGCGTGATGCTTCGGCTCTGGCGCGAAGTCGTCTTTCCGGCAGCTGGCAAGCAATACGCGATCAGCTATCAGGACGCCGATCTGCACACCGGCAATACCTACCGCTTCGATGGATGGAAGCGCGTCAGCTATTCGCGTAGCGGCACCGACCAACGGACAGGCCGCAAGGGACGGAACAAGTGGGTTTGGCTATGGGAGCGCGCCGCATGAACCCCCGTCGCCCCAAACCCTCGCGCACCTTCGCCTGGTCGCGCACTGAGATTGATCTTTCACGAATGGGAGTTGAGGAATGAACGCACAACGCGATGAACTGCTTGCAGTGAGCGACGAATTGCGAAAATTGGCCTGCAAAGATGAAACGTGCGATGCGTCGCAATGCGTGGCCGTGCATAGCTTGATTGCGCGCATTCGCGCCATCGCCGCAAGCATGAGTGGGGAAGTGGTGGCTTGGGGGTGTGAGGGACATGCCGGCATTCACTTTGCATCCGAGGATCGCGATCTTTGCGTGGAAGAATCGACGCGCGATGGTTCACGGATCGTTCCTCTCTACAACCATCCACAGCCTCGTGTGAAGGCGTGCGTTTGGACGCGCGCCAACAAAGACTATGAAATGTCTTGTGGAAGGTCACGCATTGCAATGGGCACAACAGGATTTACCCATTGCCCCTATTGCGGCGGCAAAATCAAGGAGAGCGCCGATGCTAAATCTTGATGGGTTGCGGGCGTTAGTTGATGACTGGCGCAAACTGAATTATCAAAAGATGACACCTGCCGCCGTAGTTCGCATGGATTGCGAACGCGCGAATGGATACACCGCACAACCATCGCAATGCGCGCAGCACTCACCGCAGCCATCGAGGGGAAGTGACGTGATCGAACTCACCCCAGAACAGGAACGACAGCGGGACTGGCTACGGAAGAAGATCAGAAAATGCCCTGAGCCGGAAGGCTGTGCAATCTGCGGCGCAATTGCTGGATGCTGTGATAACTACCCCAAATGCCAAGAAGGATTACCCAATGACCACGCGAGTCAAGATTGAAATTACACAAGAACACAATCCGGTCGTCGTTACCTTCCAGAGCGAGCGGCATATTCTGCGAAAGAATGGCGAGTCGATCACAGCCTACGTCCACTCAAGTTCGGAAGTTCACGTCACTGAGATGACTTCCGCCGAACAGCATGAAGATGCTTTGTCGTGGATTGATCGCAAATGACCACCATCACAAAACGGCTGGCGGAGGCGTTGCGCGAAACCCTGCGCTATCTGCCGAGTGGAATCGTCTTCTGCCACGGCGACAAGTGCCGCGAGAGTTGGTGCGAAAGCTGCTTCGGGGAGGACTACGCCGAAGAAGCGATGGAGAAGGTTCGTGCGACGCAGGAATCGGCTACTGTCGCCCTCATCGCCTACGGCGCACAGTGCGCAGAGGTTGCGGATGACACGCGGAGATTGAATGCGCTTCTTCTGTTTTCAGCGGGCCTTTACAGCAACTCGCATGTGGCGTGGAACACAATGCGAAGCGGGCTTGGAGAGTTCGTACCAGGACTTCTGAAAAGCAATAATTCCAATTACGAATACTTGCAAATGTTCCGCCAAGCAATCGACAAAGCCATGCTCGCCGCAGCCCCTTCACCACCACAGGAGGATCGGACGTGAGCCTAGTACCCACAAATGAGGATAGGGCCTACGGTCGTGGATTCGGAGATGGCCTTGAAGCAGCCAACCCGTTCAACAAGAACGAATACCGTGCAATGGCGAAGAGCCTCGGCGAGAACACCCTCAAACTAATCGCGTGCGTCATCGAAAAGCATCACGTTGCTATTTTGGAAACGATGCACGAATGCGTGCGGGACTACAAAACCAAAATAACCGAACTCGAATCCGAACTCGCGCGGCTGCGGAAAGTGGAGGCGCGCTTTCAATGGATCACGACATACGATAGCCAGTTGCCTGACATGTTCAGTGGCAGCGAATTGGATGCGGCTATCGACGCAGAACTGGCCGCAGCCGGAGAGGGTGCGAAGTGACCGAACGCACGGCCATGCGCGGGGTGAGTGAGCGGTGAGCGAACTCAACCGCCAGCAGTTGTGCGCTGAGTTGAACGTCAGCGACTCCACCGTGGGCCGCTGGCTCAACGAGGGGTTGCCCTATACTCCGGTCGGCGTGAAGTCGAAGCGGTTCGACCTGGGCGAGTGCAAGCGTTGGCTGAGGGCGCGTGAATGTCAGACTGGATCGACAAGGACGGACGGCGACATGTTGAGGTCGCGGTCAACCGCAAGCGCGTTCACCGACGCCTCCCGCCGGGTGCATCTGCGCGTGATGCCAAGCGGCTCGAAGCTGAAATCCGCGTAGCGCTCGGCAAACGCATTACGCACATCCCCGGCGATCCATTGCTCGACAGCGCGATGGATCTATACCTCGCGCATGCCAAGACGCTGCGCAGCACCGACACCGCGACCTACCATGCCGAACGGCTGAGCCCGTGGACGACCGGATACCGCCTGTCCGACGCCGCCGACGTGGCCGTAGCGTTCGTGAAGGACGCCCGCGAAGCCTACGCCGCGGCGACGATCAATCGCAGCCTGGGCACGCTCAAGAAGGCGCTGAGCCTCGCCAAGCGCCCGGACTTGGCCGCGCTGATCGAACGGTTGCCGGAGAACAATGCACGCACCACGTATCTGACCGTCGCGCAGGTCGGCAAGATCGCCGGGCACGCCAGCGAAAACGTGAAGGCTGCGATCTGGATCGCGCTCTACACCGGATGCCGGCGCGGAGAAATCTGCAAGATCGAGAAGGCCGACGTCGGCCCGGACACGATCAGCATTCAGGCCGGCAACACCAAAACGCTCAGGCGTCGCGACGTGCCGATCGTGTCGGCCCTGCGCCCGTGGTTGAAGTGCTTGCCGCTGCCGATCACTTGGGAAGGGCTCAAGACCGGCTTCCAGCGCGCCAGGCGCGATGCCGGCATGGAGCATGTCAACTTCCACGACCTGCGGCATTCGTGCGCGACGATCCTGCTGGCGCACGGCGCAGACCTGTTCACGATCTCGAAGATCCTCGGCCATGCCAACAGCAAGACGACCGAGCGCTATTCGCACATGGAAGTCGGCCCGCAGGCCGAAGCACTCGAACGTGCTTTCGGCGGAAAGCCCCACCGCCAATCCCACCGGGCGAAACCTGCAGCCCGTAGAAAGTCGTCCAAGTGATTGTTTTTAATGGTGGGCGGTACAGGGCTTGAACCTGTGACCCCTGCCGTGTGAAGGCTGTAGAGGGTCAGGAATATGCGGGAAACACGGGGATTTCAGGGTGTAGAGGCTCGTGAAAGGTCACGGAATCCCAGCAATTCCCACCGAATCACCACCGGCTACTTCCAGCACCCCAGCGCCCATCAGACCTGCCGCCAAAAATAAACCGACCCGTCCCACATCACGCGCAGGTTCATCGTGGCCCCGACTGCGATCACGGTATTGGCACCCGAGGTCAGCCGCGTATTCGTGTCGTTGACGATGGTGCATTGGAAACCCTGCACCAGCACCGTCACCGTCTTGCCGAGCAGCGAGCCATCCGGGGCGAACAACGTGCAGGTGTGCGACACGCCGGACGTGTTGTTGAGGATGATCTGTTCCGGGCAACGCACGTTGCCGTACTGGTCTTGGTCGAAGTGGTAGCTCGTGTTCGACGTGACCGTGTACGTCACCGGCCCGCGCGGGGTCATGTTCGCCGTGCGTTGCGTCGTGCCGTCGTAGGTGTAGCCAACGCGGCCATCGGGGTTGATGATTTCCGCGATGCCGTTGAAGCTGCCGACGCCGGTAAACGCGAAGAAGTCCGCGCCGCCAGCTGCAATCGCCTGCGCCTTGTTGTAGGACGTGCGCAGCCGAATGTTCTGTGATGCGACCGCCGAGGAGTTCGGGCAGAAGATCGACGCCAGCGGATGCGCGACGCCGATGCATTGCCGGTTCACGACCATATCGACCGAGCAGGCCGAGCCGAGCGCATGGACAATCGGATCGCTGCTGTTGGTCAGCACGATGGACGCCGCAACCTTGGTATCGTGGCAGGTGAACATGCCGTCGCCCTGCACTTCGATGGGCAGCAGGAACATGTGTTCGAGATACAGGTGATTGACCACGAGCGAGCAATGGTTCGCGACCACGATGCCGCCGCGCTGCGGCCCCCACGTTGCGTCCGTATTGGAGCAATAAAGCGCGTTGATGACGACGCCATATTCTTCAATGTGGACGTTTTCAGCCGCGACGCCGAAACCGGAGTTGATTCGGCACTCGTTGATGATCACGTCCGCAGCCGAATTGCCGACCAGCCACAACGGATAGAAGTTGGAATTATTTAGGTGGATCGTGCCGAAGTTCGCGCCGATCAATCCGCCCGAGCCGTTGTCGAGCGTGAACACGCCGCGATAGGCGTTGCTGACACTCAGCCATTGCACGTTGAGCGCGTTGCCGCCGAGCGCCTGGTTGTGCGCCGTGCCGAACCCATTGAGGTGCGTGATGCTGGAACAGTTGAGCGACAGCCGCCCGCTGATCGAGCCATTGGTCAGGCTGTCGCAGTTGAAGAACACGAACTCGCCGGAGTCCGTTGTGCCAGCAACGCCCGTGAAGCAGTGATCGTAGGTGCCGCCGACCTTCGCGGTGAACGTCGCGCCGGACGATACGATATGCAGGTTGTCAGCGGCGAACTTGACCGACTTGCTGGTGAGGTAGTTGCCATATAGGCGCACGCCGACCGACTGCCCCGCTGCTGTTCGCGCCTGCACGTCGGCATAGAACAGATCGAGCGCTGCCGTGTCGTCCCCTATACCGTCACCTCGCGCGCCCTTGTCCTGCGGACTGAGCCATTCGGCCATTTTTGCCGAAGCGTCGCGCGGGACAGACCCAGCGCCGGATTGCAGGAAGAGGCCAAGGCCAACCCCAAAATCCAGATAGTCTTCCGTCCATTGCAGAACATCTAGCGCATTGAATAAGGAGAGCTTGTACTGCCCGTCTTGTGCGTTGACGCGCACGCGCGCTTGGCCCTTGGAATCGAGAATGATCGGATTGGCGTTCGGAATCAGTCCGGCCGCGTCCGAATAGGTCGCCTTCGGGTTGTTTGTGCCGGCGTCGTAGGTGTAGAGCTTTCCTCCGGCTAGCGGTATGCCGGTTGCGGCATCTGTCCCCGTGAACACTGGGAAAATCGTGACACTGGTTGTCATTCAGGCGCTCCAAAAGAAAAACCCCGCACTTGGCGGGGTCTTTGGGGTTGCGTTTGGTTACGTTCGGTTACGGCGCTGGCAGCGCTTTGTCGTAAGGTCGAAGCAGCGATTGCAGCGTTCCGCCGCGCACGGCCTTGCGGCGGTAAATGTCCATCGCCTTCGCAGCATCGGGCGCGTTCGCGGCTTTCTCGCCCATGCGCGTCATCACTTTCTGGTCGGCATCCTCAAGTAGCTTCTTGATGCCACTGAATGCGCCGACCGACACGGGAACATCCATCGCGCCAGCAGGCACGCCGAGATGATTTGCCAGCAGTGTTGCAAGGGTTCCGCCCGCGAGGGATGCAAGGTTCTTTCCGTCTTTCGACGGCTGCGTGAGCAGGTTCACGGCGGTCTGCGACCCCTTCGCGCCAGTCGATCCGGCAGGGACGGTGCGTTGTTGCAAGGCGTCGAGGATGTTTTCCACGCGTTCGCGCACGGCAGGACTCATGCCATACCGTGCCGCGTCGTCTTTCGTGAGGAGTTGCTTTACAGGATTGAGGTTGACAGCTTGATTGCCGCTAGTGTCCCGCCCACCACTATCAATTCGGCCAAGAAGGCTCCGACCTGCTTCCATGTCGGTAATCGGCTGCGAATGCTGCGCGTACGCTCCCAGGTAACCGCGATACCCACTCCCCGCGATTGCTGGGTCGGCGGGCATTGCCTTGTCGAGTAGATCCGTAATCGCAGACTGGATAGGCGCAACACCAGCGGCCTCCTGCGTGCCAACTGCCCCGTGCGGAGCGTGCTTCGCCAGATAACGCGAGGCGTTCTGGCGGATGCCATCGAGTATATCAGCGGAAACCATGCCCCGCGTGTTGGCCCGGCTGGAAAGATCGGACAACAGGTCGCGCAATCCGCCCGCAACAATCGGATTCGTGCCGATGCCCGTATTGATCTGCCGGTGGATCGCGTCCACGACGGACTGCACTGGAATCATGTTCTTGTTGATCGCCGCATGCGCCGCATCGAACGCCGCCATTGCTTTGGATGCACCGCCGCCGACCTTTTCCGGAACCGATGCCGCATGTTCCTGCAACGCGGCCACTGCTTCATCCTCTTGCGTCTTGCCGGAAATCACATCGCGGATTGTCTTGCGCGCGCCGTTGATGGCCGCAGCGGTGTCCTTGCCGGGATTCGGGTTCGCCGTGGCGAAATCGTTCAACGCTTTGAGCGCATTGCCGAACCGATCCGCGATGGTTTGCGAAGTAAGGTGTTGGTCGATGAATGGCTGCGTCGCGGCTTTGCGTGCGTCGATTGCGCTCTGCATATCCGCGTCACTACCAGCAATGCTCGCGGCCTCGTTGCGCAGCGCGACGTTGTTCGCATCCTCCGCCGCCTTGAGCGGCAATCCGGCTGGGCCGTTCTGCATCGCGCGTTGCGCCATGACAACGCCGGGACTGGGCGCGGCTTCGGCAACGAACGGCTGGTAGCCGGGAACACGCGACTGATAGCCGGACAGTTGCGCCGGATCGACGCCGAGACGGTGCAAGGCTTCGCCCAACCGCTCGTTCGCAAGCCCTTCCCTGCCGCTGTCGAGCAGGTAGCGCAGCGGCGCAGCTACCTTACCAGCGACCGCAGTCCCCGCTGCAAGAACAGGCGCAGCGACCGCGCCAGTAGCGATCTGCGTCGCTTTCTGCGCGGCATAGGGCTTTGTATTGTCCGTGACCGGCTGGGCCGCACCCATCGCGCCGCCTTCGCCAGCCAGCAACGCGAGTTTCTTGAGCGTGCCGCCGACTTTCGGCAGAACGCCGAGCGCGCGCAGTTCGGCAACGCCCGTCATCCACGGCGCAACTTCGCCAACCGTAGCGCCAATGTATGCGCCTGCACTGTTCGGCACGTCCTTTTGATACGCCTGTTCGCGCGCGGTGATGGCGCGGTCGTCGGATGCGAGGCGGCTGTCCATTGCTGCGCGGACGCCTTGCAGTACGCCTTGGGGTTGACCCGGGCGGCCAGCCACGACATCGGCAGTCGTCTGCTGCGGAGCCGGAAGCAGCTTGTCGCCGACCCAAGCAATGCTGTGTTCGGCACCCTGACCAAGCCCGATGATTGCGTTCGCGGCATGATGACCTGCAGCCTTCACTGCATCGACCGCCTGATCGCCAGCAGAGCGATCAAACAGGCCAGCGTTCGACTGCGCAAGGTGCGATTCCATATGCGCCTGTTGCTCGATGGACTTCGATACCTGATCCAATTCGTCCGGACTCAGGTCGTCCGGAATCGTGTGCATCGTCCCGAATGAATCCTTGTACTGGCTCATTTAACTTGCACCAATTTTCCGGTCGCAGGATCACGCATCCATACAGTTCCGCCTTGCGGTGCTGCGCTTTGTGCTGTGCCACCGGAGAGGATCGCGCGCGTCTCCGGCAGGATGCCAGGATCGCCAGCGCCACGACCGAGCGCGTTCTTGTACTTGCCCTCGATGATCGCGATGCGCGAGCCGATGAGGCGCTTGATCGCAGTCAATGCCGCCATCTTCTGCGCGGTCGATCCGTCGCCACTGAGTTGCTTGAGGTTCGCTTCCAGTTCCGATTGCGTGCCAGCGCCCTTGTTGTTGTTGAACACCGCGCGGGTTTCGTGCGCGACGGCATCGGCCACCTGATTCCACGTGGTGAGGTCGCCGGTATTCACATCCTTGGCCGCGTTGACCGCGTGATTGACCATGCCCCCGACGTAAGGGATCGCCATGCCGCTGAGTTTGGGCGCGACTTGCTCGAGCTGCTGAAGATGCGCAGCGACCTGATTCAACGCCTGCACGTTCGCGGCGTCCTTGCCGTCCTTGAAGGACTTCATCGCGTCGTTGCGGGTGTTGAAGTCGGTCACGCTGAATGTCGGATCGGCACGCGAGGCCGCGATGGCGATCTGCATCGGCGTGATGTCCGCGCCTTTGGGCGTGCGGAAGTTCTCGGGTTTGTTGAGCCCATGAACGATGCTTTGGATATACGCGCGCAGTCCGGGATCTTCGATGCTCGCAAGGTAGGCGTCGCCGGTCTTGGTCTCGTCGCCCACACCGGCCATCGTCGCGGACTTGTCGGCCGGGCCACCTGGAATTACCGCGAGCGACCCGTCAGGCTTGAAGGAATAGCCGGCCGGCGCTTCTTTGCCATTGACGGGACGCGCAGAACCGGCAGGAAGAGGCGTGGCCGCAGCGGTCGGTGCGGGAGCGGTATGGGCTGCGCCTCGCGCTGCTTGTGGCGCGACGTACTGCGATCCGGTATTGCCTTGAAATCCGCCGCCCATGCCAATTTTGCCGCCTGCCATGACGGTCTGGACGATCTGGTTGCGCACGAACGGCGCGAACTTCTGGCCTTGCGTCTGTTCGGCTTGCGCCACGAGGGATTCCGCAACCGATTGCGTGACCGGCGTTCCGCCCGCGTACTGGAAGCCCGTCGAGCCGGCTTGTGGCGCGGCAACGGAAGGATTGGGCGCACTGACTTGCGTTTGCACGGCTGGCACCGTGGGCGCGCCATTGGTCTGTGGCGCTGGCCCAAGCGCGGTCTGTTGCCCGTTGCGCAGGTCGATGATGCTCGGATCGACGCCAGACACGTCGCGCAATTGCGTGCGTGGATCGGCCTTGCCAAGGACGCGCGTTGTTCCGTCTTTCGACACGCCGATCACGTTTCCGCTCGCGTCAATGAAATGCGTGTTCAGCGCGGAGAGCTTCGATGTGTCGTTATACATTCCCGCTGCCGCTTTGATCTTCTGCACTTCCGGCAACACGATCGCGGGGTCGTACACGGGCGGAAGATGCTGCGCGAGGTCGGGGCCGAACTCGGGATGCGAGAGCAATTCCTGTCGCACGCCCTGATAGACCGCAGGTTTCTGGTCGTCGGGAGCGTCGAGAATCGCATCAGCTCCACGTCCGATGATTTCCTGCACATCAGCATGCATCTTGATCGCGTTGGCGTTCTCGGCTTGCCGGCGCTCTCGACCTTGATTGTAGGAGTCGCCGAAGATCGCGCCAAGGACGCGGTTGTATTTCGGCATCGCGTATAGCGACGACGGCTGCGCGATAGATTGCAACGGGGCTGTCGGCTGCTGTGCTGCGATCTGCGCGTCGGGCGGGTTCATGATGTCCATCAGGTTGCCTGGCATGTCAGCCTCCAAATCCGAATGCTTGCCCAATCTGGCCGATGCCCTGCCCGATGGAATGGCCGAACTGCTGGTACATGCTCGCGCGCGCGTTGCCGGCATTGATTGTGTTCTGCCCGATCTGGTTGCCGGTCTGGATGCCCTGATTTCCGGTTGTAGTCGCCATGCTCGCGCCGGTACCGGACATGCCGGCGAGATCGCCGTAATACCTCTGGAACTCATCCGAGCCAACGCCCTGCCCGTATTCCATCAGTGCCTTGAGGGTGGCACCCGAATTGAGTCCGCCTCGCGCTGCCGCGCTGCGCTGCACCGCTTGCTCGCCCTGCCCCATGCGGAACTTATAGCCGTCGCTGTTCTGGTACTGGTTGAAGGCGGCGTTCGCAGCGGCGGAATTGCCGCCCATGCCGAGGAGTGCCTGTTGCAACGTCAGCGCCTTCCCGCCAGCATCTCGCCACGGCGCTTCATCGGCGCGCGCTTGGTCGAACATTTGTAGTTCGGTGGCGCTCGCGGTGTTGGCGGCATCCTTGGATGCGCTGGCTGCCTTACTCGCGCCCCACATATCGGCAATGAAACTCATGGCACCTCCATCACAATGCGGGGATAGCGTTTGCCGTCGCGAAGCCACGGCGGCGCAGGAATGCGCGTATGCACGAAGCCGCAGCACTTGGCTGCCGCGATCGCGCGGATATTGACGAGCGGAACCATTGCGAAAATCCGTTTCCCATGGAACTTCGAGCGCGCCCACGCGATGGCCTTGCGGCCCGCGTCGATCACGCATGCGCCGCGAAAATCCGGGCGCATCGCCACATGCAAACTCAGCGCGTCCGTCCCTTCGGAGAAGGCAAAAAAACCGACCGCCTCGCCATCTTTGCGGAGCATCAGGTAGTGACGATTCGGGAGCGTCCAATCCTCTGGCACATCATCATCCGAGACCCATCGCCATACGTCCGGCTGTGCGACGATGGCGCGAATCGCTGCCTCGTCGGCACCTTCGATGATTTCGATCATTGCATTTGCTGGCCGCGTCGCACCCAGCCACCACCCCAGCCACCACCCCACATAGAAGGCGGCGGTTGGAGCGGATTGACTGGTTGCTGTGGCGGCTGCGCGGGTGGCTGCAATGGCTGGACAGGCAATGTGGATGGATTCTGTGCCACGCTTCCGAGTGTCCCACCCGGCTGGTCGGGAAGCCCCCATGCAGGACGCAATACCGAACCCTTCGACGGCGGTGCCCAGTAATTGGCGGCGTTGTACGCGTTCGGGTTCGCCGCTGTCGCGTGCCAGTCGCGAAAGAACGGTTGCGCGATGGTCGAAAGTTTCGGCATGGGATACCTACTGTTGCAATACTGGGGCGACGTGCGGAATCGCGCTTGCGCCTGGCGTGCCGTCAGCAACCAATGTCGCCGTACTGGAATTGATGGCATCAACCGCCGCGTTCGTCGCAACAACGACTGTTGCAAGCCGCGCTCCGGCCTTCACCACTTCGGTTTGCGTAGCGGTCAATGCCGTATGCACCTCGCCGAGCGTCGGGCCTTGGAAATTACCAAGGCGGTTTACTATTTCCTCGAAAAAGCGATACCAAGACGGCGCAACGAGCCCGCCAGAATCCACCAACGCCACGCGAGGCGATGGCATCCACGACACCAGCGATCGGCCCTTGGTGTTGCCAGCCCATGCAACATTTCCAGTCGCCACGCCAGCGCCAGCCACCGCCATTGCACTACAACTGCCAGCAAGTATCGGCAAGGCACGCACCAGAACGCCCGAGACGACCGTGGCCGAATCACTTCCCATGTCAGTCCGGCAACGCGAAGGTGGCTGTATTTAGCGTATGCGTGCCTTGCGCTGCATACACGGTTTCGGAAATGATCGAGATAAGGCACGCCGATCCGCCCGCCGTAGTGAGGCCAATGGGCGAGCCGCCAACGGACGCAGCAATCTGGAACGTGTCTGTCGCGGTGTTCACGACATAATAGATCGTTCCTTCCGTCAGTGGCGATGGCACCGTGTCGCCGTAGAACACCACCGATTGTCCGTTGGTATAGCCATGCGCGAGCGAGCGCACCGTGTCGGCCACAACATCCACGATGAACTCTTTCGGCGAACCGCTAGCCGGCGAATAGGCGTTGAACGTTGCGCCATTCCAAAATCCAATCCATCGCACCGTGCAGGCTGGCACATCGAAGGTGACGGCCGCATTGAGACTGCGCACGCCGCCACTGGATGCGTTCACCGTCACTGCCTTGCGCGCATAGGCTGGCGCTCCGCCGACAACCTCATTGACTCCGGTCGCGCCGGGGAATGCGGTATGCAGCGATGCAGTGGTCAGCGTGAGCGCGTCGAGCATCACGCCCTTGGCAGTTGTCGTGAAACTCATGCGGCAAGTCCCTGTGCGTTGAGGTTTGCGCCGATCCAAGCCACCTTGACCGGATCGGTCGTCGCCAAGCGATAAATGCGGCGTCGGGCCATGCCGAGCTTGTTCCAGTAGGCGCGACGTTCGTATTGACCGACCTTGCCAACGCTGCGCCAGTGCTCGTTCGACCACACCCTGCCGCCGTCGTCCGACCATTGCAGGAACACCTGCGGATCACTGCCTTGCCCGGACTGCAGCCCGACGCCCATTTCCGCGATCAGCTCGAGACGGTTGTGGCGGATGCGATGGTTTTCGTCCTCCACATGCGCCCACGCCCGCTCGCGATAGATGGCGTCGCCATCGTCGGTATATTGGTCAAGGCGCATGGAATAAACGCGACCATCGACGTAATCGCCAGTCAGGTACATGCCATTCCAGAACACAAACGCATTGGCACGCGTGCGCCCACGGCTGCCACCGCTTGCGCGGTAGCACCGTTCTGACCATGTTTCAGTTGCCGCGTCGAACGCCCATGTCCTGTTGGCGCTCGGGAAAGTCAACACGTAGAAGCTATGGCCTTCCTGCTGGTAGCAATACGCCTGCGCATCGCTGATATCGCCATAACTGCCAATCGCAGTTTCGAGCGCATGCGTGGAGATGCGGGACGGCGAGTAACCTTGGGAGCGGCTAACAATACCCGCGCCCTTGTCGTCACGGCCTAGCCAGAACACGCTGTTGTCCATCTTCGCGACAGAACGCCGCGCCGCACAACCGTGTTCGATGAACGCATTGCCGCTGCGCTCGAATGGAAACGCTGCCGCGCCCGTGTTGAACCAGACTTCAATCGTGCGCTCGCCGAACAACCACAGTTCGCGATGATCGGCCAGCACGGCAATCGTGTCGTCCGGCGCGCCTTCGGCGCTCGCGAAGTCCAGCGCATTGATGAAGAACGCATTGGACAGGTCGGTGATGCCGAACGTGTCGCCACCACGCGTAAAAATGACGTAGCCGTCCTGATAAGTGAGGATCGAATCAGTCGGCGCTCCAAGCACCGCCGCCATAACCTGCGTCGTCAGATCTACACCCTGCCAGCCGATGGTATCGGCGATGACCAATTGCAGCCCGTTGTCCTCCATCGACACGAGACCGGCCGATGTGCCGAGCGTGCCGACCAGCGTGACAACGCCGGCAGTCGTCTCCCGAAAGACCTGATTGCCGCTGGTCACGTACAAATCGCCATTGGCAACGTGCATCCCGCGAATCGGGCCAACGCCGAAAATCTTGTAGAGCAGTGCTCCTGGCGCATTGAGAAACGCGCCAAGTTCACTGCCTTCCTGCGAGCCGTCCATTTCCAGGTAGAGGTTGACCAGCGTTTGTGCAGCAAGCGGCAACGTCTTGGACGTATAGGCCGAGCCGAGGAATGGTGTTTTCATTGATTCGCGATGATGTTGAAGCGGCTGGCGCGATCCGACAGATATGCTGCCTCGTTGAACATGTGCGGCACTTCCGCATTCGCACGCTTGAGGTCGCGCAATGCAGCTGACGCGACGCGCTGCACAGATGCCGGGGCTTCCATGCCGTACTCTGGCGCAAGATCAAGCGCGAGGCAGTACGCCATCGCGCGAAAATAGTTGTTGGGAATGGTCATCGTGTCGTTCGCGGTCACAAACGCGCCAATCGGCAGCGATGCCGCGAAATACACCGTCTGCCCCGCGCTCGCTCCGGGCCATAGCGTGAGCTTGCCGTTACTCAGCGACGGGTCGTACCAGCCGAGCGTCGGATAGCCCATCTGCGACTTGTTCGCGATGTTGGCGTACCCCGCCGAGGTGATCGGCGTCACACCGTAATCCGTCACGCCAGCACGGACGAAGATGTTCGTTAATTCCGCAGGGCACGAAGGCGCGACCACATTGCCGGTCGGGCCGATGGTGAACGACGACAGCGCCGCCACCACGGGGAAACTGAATTGAGTTTTTGAGTACAGGGTCAGCGATTCGTTCGCCGCCCAATGCGCGAGCATATCGTTGAGAACAGACAGCGCGTCGGATACTTCCGAGGCATCGTTGGATTCGCCGGACGCTGCGACGCCAAGCAATCGAAAGGCTCGCTGGATGATGGCCAACGCTTGGGTCACGCGATCACTCCGAAAAGAGAGGGGCGGAAAGCCCGCCCCTCAAGAACCACACCGAGGAAACTCAACCCGTCACGCGGCAAGCAAACTCCGGACGCAGGCAGTCGTAGGCCGCAAGGATGTCGAAGCGGCACAGGCGCTTGTTGTTCGTGATGTCGAAGCCACGAACGAAGCGCAGCGAGACGCCCTCATAAACCGAGCGCGAGGCCATATCCATGCCGCCCGGCAAATCCATATCGACCGTAGCGAGCGTGAACGCGTCCTTGTGCCACACGAGGTTCTGCGGGTAGACCGCGCTCGCGGTGCCGGTCACTACGGTAATTGCCGCACCGCTGGCCGGACGTGCCGTCACGTTCTGATACGCACTGGTCGAGCCTGGCACCGTCGCCGCGATGATCGCCGGAGAGACGATGATCGTCGCAGCACCAGCGCCATCGGACGACACGTCCGCAGTGACCACGAACTGGCGCAGGTAGCCAAGATCAGCCTTGGTTTCCGGATTGACTGCGTTGACGCCGGCAAACGTGATGACATCGCCGGCCTTAAGTCGCAATGCCGCCGCCGCCGTCCATGCCTGCGTCACGACCGAGGTCGTCGCCGCATACGGGTTGTCGGTAGCGCCCGCATTGATCAAGCCTTGGTTCGCGCCGTTGACGGTTGGAGCGCCACCCAGCGGCCCCACGGTGTGCGACGGCACGTTCTGCGACATATACATGTGCAGGCCGAGCGCATCGCCCATGAGGCCGGACTTGTACTGTTTGTCGATCACGCTGGCAGACTGGAACGTGGCCTTGAGGCCGTCCACCATCGACGCATTCGCGAGCGGTGCCAGTGCCATGTAGCGTTCGTCATCGCGCAAGCACGCGCCATCATCAAGTTTGGATTGCGCCTGCAACGCCACCAATTGCGTCGCCGGAGTCGTACCCGGTGTACCGACGAAGTTGGCGACCTTCTTGTACATCGCCTGCGCGATGCGCCAGTCGAGTTCGGTTGCAAGACGCTTGCCGAACGGTTGCAGGTAGCGATCCGAGAACTTGTCGATCGACAGCGACAGATCGAAGTCCTGGAACGCCCAGTCCACGCCGAACTCCGGCTGGACGGTCAGGCCGACGGTCGTTTCGTTGACGTCCTGGAAGTTCGCGGTCGCGCCGCTACGGATGGACGCCTGCACCGGACGGCGAACCTGGATGGTGCTGCCGGCTTTCGCGCCTTCCTTCGCCCACTTGGGTTCGTATTCGCGATTGACGTACTTGAGAAAAACGGAATTGTTGTGGATGACGCGGAGTGTTTCGTTCGTGATGTAACTGGAGGTAATCAGGGCGTTGGCCACGATCTATATCCTATGAGGTGCGACGCGCCTTGGCCTCCGACTCGTTGCGCCACTTGATCCACGCGGCGGTATCCGATTCTTTCGGAGCACCTGGGGTGGCGTTGGCGCGAACTGGGTCGAGCGGTTTGGGTGCGTTGCTGGGCTTGGGTTTCTCGGTCGCCTTGGATTCGAGGCGTCCGAGTTCACGAGCGAGGGCAATGGGCGAAAGCGTTGCGAGGCGTTCGGCCTCGTCGGGGTGCTTGGCGAGGTAGCGCATGACATCGACGCCCGAATCGGACGTGTCGATGTGATCGCGGATAACCTCTAGCTGATCCGGTCGGAACTCCACGTCTGCCGACTCAAGTGCTTCGGCAAACTCCGGATCGGCCTTCGCGGCGGCGCTGACCTTCCCGGCGATGCGCTGGGCTTGTTCGGTCGCGCGCTGCTGCTGTTGCCACGACGAAAACTCACGCTCCATGTCGGCGCGGGTGATGGGCTTTTGTTCCGCAGGATCTTGTTGCTGCGGCTGTTGCCGCCCCATCGCCTGCGTCTTGTAGAACTCGGCCTCTGCCCGCGCTTCGGCACGTTCGCGCACAAGGCGATTCGCCCTGCGCTCGAAGTCACGATTGCGCTTCTTTTCCCTTGCTTCTTCGGTTTCTTCCGCTGCCGGTGCGGGCTCGCCTTCCGTTTCCGGAGGCGTCACGGCTGGATCGCTCGGCGATGCGGACGCCGGGGCCGAGTCGTTCGTAGTGTTGCTGATGGTGTCGAGTGCGATATCGGGCATGGTCTTTGCCTCAGACGGAAACCGCCGTCAGTCGGTCAGGCACAAAAAAACCGCCATCTAGGCGGTTCGGTGCATTGCTCTGTTTGGTCGCCTTACATCGGCGCACCGGGGTTCATTGGCTGTTGCGGTGGCGGCATGCCTTGCGGCTGATTCGCCATCTGTTCGGCGATCTGGCTCATGGCAAGGAACATGTGCCCGTTCTGCTCGCCAAGCTGATTGGCAAGTTGAGACATGCTCTCCACCATCGCGGCCACGTCCTGGCCTTGCACGTTCTGGCCTTCCTTCGCCATCGCGTTGATCTTCGCCGTCTCCACTTCCGCCCACGCCTTGACCTGTTCGATCCGGAACGCATTGTCGCGATCGGCCTGCTTGTCCTTCTCGGCGTCCATGAGTTGTTGCGCGTGTTGCTGCAATCCCTGGATGACGTGATCCCGCTCTTGGATCGCCTGCTGCGCCTGTTGAGTGACAGCCTGCACTTCCGGCGTCGGGCCGCCCTTGGCTGCCGCTTCGGCCTGTTGAACCTGCGACGGCAACATCGCTGCGAGTCGCGCGCTGATTTTCTCGGCTTGCGGAATGTCCATCAGGCGCACGATTTCATCGCCCATCAGCGCCATCATTTGAGGGTTGCCATTGACCATTTCGGTCAATGCCTGCAACGCCTCTTGTCGGCGCGTGCCAAACGAAGCGCCAACTGTCACCGCTACGTCGTACTTGCCTACCGCTGGATTGAAACTCACCAACGCGGCATCCTTCATCACCGCCGCTTGTGGCTGGCTCGGATCGAGCGTCACCAGCGAATGCGTGCCATCGTCGCCGAGGATTCGCATGTCGCGCTTCGTGTCGATCACGCGCGGCATCATCTCGATAATGATCTTTCCGAGGTGCCGCAAGCTGCGTGACATGTTGTCGGAGTAGTGGAAATTAGCCGTCTCACCCTGCATCTTGCGAGCGTCGATGGCCTTGCCGCTGGTTTCATTCGACGGCGCGCCGAGGTTCGCGCGGTACATGCCAATCGCTGCCTGGATATCGTTTTGCGCAAGCTGACTGCCCTGCGCGAACGCCTGCGACGGTTGCGGCGGCATGATCCGCGACGGTGCCGGTAACGACTGTCCATCGCTGCCGATGTGGTTGTATGGCAAATACGCCGCATTGCTGCGGTTCGCTGCAGCCCACTGCGCCTCGTAACCTTCCAGTGCTTCGGCCGCAGCCAGATACGGAATCTTGGTCTGTAGCGAAACGTGTTCGATGTAGTTGCTGCGGTCGTAGTTGTACGCGCGCTGCGGGTCTTTCATCGGGCGCACGAGTCCGCACAGATGGCGCTTGCCCTCGATCCACAGTTCCGAACCGATGACCGGAATCAGCGGGACATAGCTCGCAGGAAACTCGCTCTGTTCAAGGATTTCCGTGCCGGTCAGCTTGTACCAAGCTGTCTTGCGCTTCTTGGCCCAATACGTGCGCAGAACGGGCGGCTTGTAGCCAGACTCTTTCGCCGCCGCCCAATAATCCTCTTCCGGCAGGCAGATTTCCTGTCCGATGTTGATCGGATCGGCCACGCAGAGCATGTTCGTCTTGGCTTCGGTTATATCGAAGTATTCGCACAACCGGATCGTCTTGTCGGTCGTCCAGCCGTCGCCATCAACCCAATTCGCAATCTCCGCATCCGGATATTGGCGATCGAACGCGCGGTGCGTCAGCGAGGATTCGACAAAGCCGAACATCGCATCCGAGCCGTCCGGCTCCTGCCAGTCGGGATCAAGATGCACCGACATTTGGTCGGCTATGCGGCCAATGATGATGTCCTGCTCGTTCGTTGCATCGTTCGACACGCGCGTCGTCACGCGCATCCACCCAAGGCCCATGCGGGCGGCGTATTCGAGCGCCGTGTCGTAGGCGATGTCAGCGCGCGATACGTCCTCGATGTGTCGCATGATGCCCGTGAGAGCCTCTGCGACCTTCACGTCCGCACCCGAATCAACGGGGCGAATCTTGATCGACGGCTTGTTGCGGCGCGAGTCGTTGACGACCTGCGAGATGAACTGATTCGTCTGGTCAAACGTCAGGCATGGACGCGGACCACCTTCGGCCTGTTCGCGCATCGTGCGCACAACGTCCGGCCACTGCTGCGGATCGGCTGGGTTGCTGAATCGCAGGTCATCCAGCATTTCCTCGCGCTGGTCGTTCGTCGCGTCCTTGCATGCGTCGAAGCGTTCCTTGGCGTCTTTCAGGATGTCCTTGTCCATCAGCCGCCCATCCATGCGCCGGCTGCATGCTGAACCTGCTTGCGCTCCAAGGGCTTGCGCTTCTCGCTCACCTTCGCGAAACGGCGACACATCACGGCATAGCGGATCGCGGACATGATGTCGTCAGCTTCCTTCACGATCAGTCCGTCCTTTCGGTGATAGCCGCGAAACTCGTCCCACGCATCATTGAGATGGCGCGCGATCTTGAGTCGGCCTGTTTTCATGCGATCAAGCATTTCGGTAATGCCAGCCTCAACGCCGCTCGTTCCATCCTCAAACGTCGCGCGATTCGGAAGCATGGCGACGCCTTGCTTGCGGTATTGCGTTGCAATTTGTTCGCCCGAACCCTTGTCGTGTTGCAAACCGTCGTGCGGCCATGCCATCGGTATCCATTCGCCACGTGCCTTGAGCGATGCGGCATGGATTACAGGGGTCTGCTGTCGCAACGCGTAACAGTCGTACACGTAGAGGCAGTCCGCGTCCTTGTCCCATGCGAGCCATGCGGCGGCGGTCGGATGATCCCAACCGAAATCCATCGCAGCGATGCGCGGCCACGAAGCCGGCAAGTCGAACGGCTCGAACCGGATTTCTTCCTCTTTGACCGGGAACACCGCACCAGAACCAAGAACAGGCGTTCCGTCCGCGCGGGCTTCGCGCTCATGCTCAGGATAGCTCGCGATGATCTGAGCGCGTTGCTCGGGCGTGTAATGGGCCGCATCCGCGATTCCCATCTTCACCACTCGCCGACTGTCGTCCTTTTCCGTCATGAACCGTTTCACCACCCGCGACATGCCAAGCAACGGCGTAAAGGTCATCATCGCCATCCCGCCCGTAGCGTTCGTGCGCGTCAATCCTTCGCTGTAAATGTCCTCGGGCGGCTCTTCGTCAGGCCAGAAGATGTCGATCGTGTCGCCTTGGAACCGCTTGCGCCCTTGGTCGTACGACTTGAAGATGACCGTCGAAACGCCGCCGCTCGCGTGCTTGATCTTCGCGATACTCACCGCATCCTTGACGTTCGGATATGGCGACATTTCCTTGATGCAAACGCCAGGAATCGCTCCCTCGCCGCGCGATTCAGCGCGGCCCAACAAGATGCGTTGCGGCGCGTCGCGAGAGACTTCCATCGTTTCCGATGCGACCCAAGCGACGACAGGGCGATCCCATCGCCGCCCATCCCACCAATCCGGATACCGGCCAGTGAGGTGGATCGCCAGCTCCGATCCAGCGGCCAGCGTCTTGCCGAGCTGGTTACCGGCGATCAACAATCGCTCGCGATGCGTCTTTCCAAGCCGATGGAACTCGGCCTGCTTCGGGTAGGGTTTGTATCGGTCAAGCGCCGTTTGACGTGTCCGGCGATCCCTCTCCTCCAGCAGCGTCACTAGCTCCCGCTTTTCCGAGTAATTGAGCGATGCGGGCATTGAGGTGTTCTTCTGTCTCGTTCTGGATCGAGCCGGAATGGTTTAGGTCGAGCTTGTTGCCGTAGCGCCGTGGATCCCATTTGGCGAGCAATTTTTCTCGCGTCTCGACACGCAATCGCGACCGCTGGATATGCTCTTGGTCGAGCATCAATCCGCGCTTCTCATCGAGGCGATAATCGTTCGATCCGTCGTCTGCGATGGCGAGCATTTCATCGGCGATTTCATCAAACCCGGCATCGCGTGCCTCGTCGAACATGGCGCCGACTTCTTCATGCGCCTTGCGCCATTGGTTGACTGTTCTTCGATCAAGGCGTTTTCCAATGCGCTCACTGATCTCGCGCAGCTTCACCGACATCGGCTTACCGCTCGCTATGTGGTCGGCGATTTCTTCGAGCAACTCCATGTCGAAAGGGATCGGTGACTGGCGCATCGTTACGGCTTCGGCACCTTGCAATCGTCCGGCGTGACCGTTTTGCCCGCATCGAGCTGGCGCACCAGGCCGCGAATGCAGACGAAGTAGTCGAACCATGCGTCGAGTGCGTTTTCCTGCGTCGCATGGCCGCCAACGGTGGTGTCTGGCAGTACCGGCTTCGCGACGGGTTTGTCGGCCCAATCCGGCAGCGGCTTGAACTTCTCGACGACGACCGTGTTGACCTTGGGAATCACCGGGGTTGATTTGCATCCGACGGCGCCGAACAGCAGTAGCGCGACGACCGCGAGCACGCATACGACGACGATCAGGCCCAGCCAGTCGATCTTTCCGTTCGCGGTTCTCATAGTCCACACACCTTGGCGACATCGGTACTGAGCAGCACCGCACATGGCGGATTCTTTCGCGCGGCATCGAGGCGCTTGCCGAAGCCTGCAATCTGCGCAGCCATGCGATCAGCGGCCTTGTCCGCGTCTTTCTTCGCCGCGTTCGCATCGCGCGTTGCCTGCTCGGCGTCCTTGATGCGCTGGGCATTGGCAACGTCCTGCGCTCGCAAGGCATCGCCTGCGGCCTTCAGCTGCAAAGCGGCGTTCGTGAGCGCGATGTTTTTCTTTGCGATCAAGGCCGAATCCGCGCTGGCTTGCTGGCGCGCGCCGACATGCTCGAAATACAGGCTCGCGACCACGCACGTGACGATCAGGATCAACTGCTGCCAGTGGTTGCGCACGAAAGCCGCAGCAAGCACCGGCTGCGCGACGCATGCCGCGATGGCGAGCACAACGACCGCGATCAGCAGCCAGTGATGCGCGATGAACAAAAGGATGGACATGCAGCCTCCTACAGCTCTTGGCCGTCGCGATACGCACCCAACGCGCGAGCGCGCGCCTCGGCTCGTTCGCGAAAGCGTTGTTGCTCGTTGGCGATCACCGTATCGATGGGCGTCGGCTCGATCGCGTCTTGCCCGTCGCACGGTGGGCTGATCTTGTTGTCGATCCACAGCAGCAGTCGAACCCACCGACGCGCTTTCACCACGCACCACCGGCGCAGGTGTCGATCTCCCACTGCCGGCGCTTGATGACGCCGCCGCAATTGTTCGCGCGGATGCGGCAGTCGCGACCACTGGCACGATAGAAGTGATCCAGCGCGCGGCATGCGGCCACGTGCCGATTCGCATTCACCAGGCGCACCGCATCGGACTTGCAGAACGCCGAAGCGCCTGTGTTCCAGCCGAAATGCGAATACGCCAGCCACTCGTTCCAGCTCAGGCCGTCGCCGGTCAGGCAGCGCGCCATTGCGTGACCGAGCCCGGTTGCGTAGTCGGTCTCGAGCGTGTTGCATTCCGCATCGGTGTAGATGTGGTGCGGATTGATCGAGGCGTTCGCGATGCCGGCGCATGCCGTCCAGTACCGTTCGCCCTGCAAGTGGTACGGCACGCTGAGCCGGCCGCCTTCGCCCGCTGGGCCGGGTTGCCGTAGCGTCAGCAATAGAACCGGGATCAAGGCGATCGGTAGCGCCTTGTAGCGCGTGCGGACGGCAGGTTGATCAGCAGCCACTGTTCTGGCCGTCGTCTTCGTCGGCCGGTTCCTTCGGCTTGAGATTCGGTTGCCTGAACAGCTGCGATACCGTGCCGGCGATGACCAGGACAACGATCATCACCGAAAGCGCCAGATGCAGCTTCGGATAGACCGAGACGAACCCGACTAGCGGCGCGGCCCACAGCACGCCATTGGCGATCGCGGCGACAATGATCAGCGCGTTCGCCCAGATGCTCCAGAACTTCCAGCCCTGACGCCAGTTCGGGATGATCCATCCCTCGGCTGCCTTCTGGTCGAGCTTGGCGGCCAGTGGGGCAGGAACGATGCTCATAGCTCGCCTCTCCGCGGAGTGGACTGCACGCCACGCCGCACCAACTCGTCCAGCAACGCTTCGACTTTCATCGCCAGCGGATCGAACTTGTCGGCGAGCATGTCCCGAATCTCGGCCTTCGTTGGATACAGCGCGAGTTGCTTGACCATCGTCAATTCGAGTGCGGAAACCGACTTCTCCGCGCGCGCAGCGTCCAGTCGCGCTTCGGCGATCTGCCGTTGCAACTGGTCACTGACCGTCTGCATTTGATGCTGCCTAGCATCGCGCTCGCCGATGATCGCCGTATCGCGCTTGGACAGTTGGCTCCCAAGCCACCACACGCCAGCGATCGCATTGAGCAGCAACACAACGCCGATGGATATCCACTGCGCCGCGTCCGTCATTGGCGGATACGTCGCATGGTTCGTCCCTTCTGGGGTTGGAAACGAAAACGCCCCGCCAGATTGCTCGGGCAGGGCGCAGGGATAGGTTCGGTTGTGCGGAATCTGCACCTGTTTTCGTCTAGACGCAAGCGATTATTTTCAGTGCCCCGGCGATGAAGAGCTTTCCCTCGTTCAACCGGTTGTGATATCCGGCCTTGCTGAGACTCACCCCGATGCGCCTGAGTTCGTCCAAACGCATGTCCATCGGCATCTTCGGATCGAAGTAATCGCAGCGCAGGACGCGGCTATGCACGAAGTAGCCGCCGCGCTCCATTGATCGAACGATCCCCTCCACCTCATCAGCCGGCGTTCGATCGCCACCGATCCCACGCAGGCCGCCAGACTCCGGAACGAATCCGCCGAACTGCATCAAGGTTTGGATCAGGTTACGGGTTCGCCAACCGTTATGTTCGTACCGGCCGCCGCCGTATTCCTGCGCCCATCCTTCCAAGCGGCCTTCCAGCACGGAACTCGTCATCTTCCGGGCGATCTGATAGGCGGCCGAATCGATCATGCAATGCCCCTCTTGCGATCGAACACGAAGAAGACCTGCCGGCGAAACTCATCGAGGTCGCAGGCGCGCGTGAACCATCCGATGGTCGTTGCTCCCCGTGGAACATGCGCATCGTCCTTGCATGCGCCAATCAGGTTTTCGAGCGTGATGTAGAACAGGCGTTTCCCGATGCAGTCGTCCAGTGCGCACCATGCTTGCTCGATGCGATTGTTGAGGGATTCGGCTTCGTCGCTCATGTTCCGAATGTCTCCGAAATCCATCCACCACCACGGCACTTCGCTTCGGCTTTGAACGCCGCAAACCGGAACGGATATTGATCCGCCGCGATCTTGATCTTCGCGCGCGCGTCGTCTTGCCAGTGACCTTTCACCTCGTGCATTTCCATCACGCCATCGCCAGACATCACAGCGAAGTCTGGCGTGTAGAACGTGTTGTCGGCGAGCCTGAGCTTCACGCCCTCGAAGCGATACCAGACGATCTCGCCTGCCTGTTTCAGCAACTCCAGGTGCTGCGCGTAAGCTGCCTCCGTCTTGTTCATCGTGCCGCGTGGAAGGCGACCGAGCGCGAAGCGTTGCGCGTTGCGAGCCGGATATTTCGGGGCAGGCTTCGCAATCTGATTCGGTGCGAAATTCGCGTGCGCGCGCGCGATGTGGGTTTCGCTTGGCGGCTCCGTCAGCTCCAACACAGCGCTCATCGCGTCACATCTCCAAGCCAATAACTGCATCCACCGTTGCGAATAGCTGGCTTCACGTCCGGCGTTGCACTCCATGTTCCGGCCGGAAGATTCGCGCGGTTTCGGCGGCATATGTCGCACGCCTTGACCTGGTACGGATCCGAGCAAAGCGGCGGGACGACGCGATTGGCGCTGGTGCGCTGGGTTGGGACGGCGCTTACCATGCCCGCACCTCAATCCCACCATCGAACTCCGCTTCTCGCAATGCATGCGGAGCCGCCTTGATCTCGTCGTCGCTCAGCCCTTCGAGAAACTGATTCGCGATCAGCCATGCCATGCGGTCGGCGATGGTGGGTTCAGGTTCGCGGGGAACGTCGCCAGCGTTCACGAGCGATCCATCCCGAAGTGCCGGCGCAGTTGTTGCACATCCCGGTTTGCATTGAGCTGTTCTCGCCATTCCTCGGGAGTTTTCGTTGGCCTCGGCAGCGCCCTGAAAGTTTCGAGCGGCGTCAGCGCATTCAGGTGTTCGAGAAACAGTTTCGGCGCAGGCCACGACGTGCAACTTTCGCCGAGCCTGCGAAACGCCTCGCGCATGAGCGGCACGTCGCGCCGTTCGCTCCAGCCGCGCGAGGGGATGAGCGCTTCCATCCACGCAGCGACCGTTCCCGCGACCATTTCCGCCGATGGCGTGTGGTCAAGGCTCAGGCAGAACAGGCGCTGGAAGCCGCTGCTGATTTCGTTCTGGATCCACGACATGGGAATTGCTCTTGAGGGATTCGAGGATGTGCATCGCCGCCACGGTTTTGCCTGGTGGTTTCTTGCCGTTGCTTCGCTGTCGGGTGCGATCGGCTGCTGCCATGAGCCATGCCGCTGGCTCGCTCACGTCGTCGGCCTCGGCTTGCGCGAGGATCACCGCGGTACCGATGTCGCCCGCATGCTTGCGCAGCTTCCCGAGCAGGCTGCGGGCGGGTTTGTCGGGAATGCCCTTGCGGAGCAGGAAGGCGAGTCCGGTTCCCCAGATTGGATCGGGTAGCCCGGGAGGGTCAGCCGGCGCTTCTGCGCCAGACCGAAGGTCTGAATGCTCTTGCTCTTGATCTTTAAGATCCTCTCCCTTCCCTTCCCTTCCCTTGGAAGGGGTTTCCCGGGGGACAGAGGGGGGACAATCTTCGATGTCTCCCGGGACTGATGGGCTGTTGTCCCCGGGGACAACCAGAGGAACTACACAGGTTGTCCACAACTCCGATCCGGTCGCAAGAAGGTGTGTCTCCCATTGTTCGAAGGTCGGGTAAACGGCATCGGTTCGCGACCGTTGGGCTGCCTTCTTGATGCGCGCGCATTCAGTGCGCCACCGTTGCTGCAGGCGCTGCGCCCATGCTTCGAGCGCCTTCTCCGCGACGACCGGGTGATACCAGCGGCCGTCGTCGCATTGCACCCATCCATGGAGTGCTTCGGTACGGTGTTTCTTCCACTCTTTCGTCGATCGTCCGAACCCAGCGTATTGCGCGAGCAGTACGTCATCGTCGGGAAGTGACGCTGCGGGCACCTGGTGCCATGCAACGCACCAAAGCAGCACAGCGCAACGGAATCCCTCGCCAGATGCGTGCGAAACGATCCTGCTGTCGCGCAGGCGTACAACGTCGAGCGGCATGTAGTGGAAGTCGCGCAGGTCAACGTTCGCGGGGACAAGGGGTTCGGTCATGTCACGCTCCGATAAACCCACGCGCGAATCCCCTTCCCTTCCGGCAGCGCGCGAACGATGCGGCCGATCCCTTGCAGTCGCGTCAGCACGCGGTTCGTCTTCCAGTAGTCCCAGCGCATGGTTTCTTGAACCTCGGTGAACGTGCGCTCGCGCTCGGCGATCATGTTGGCGACGGCGTTGCAGGTGGCGATGAACGCCTTCCTGCGCTCGCGCATGCTGGATTCGATGATGGGTTCGGGCTTGCGCGCGGACTCGCCGGCAGGAAGCGGCGCGAGCGGTGCGTGGCGATTGCGGCAGCGGCCGCCGATGGTGTTGGCGAGGATCATGCCGCGCGCCTGGCGTTGTGCTGCAACCGCGTCTCGAACAGGCCGGCGCGATCGGGGAATGTGTCGGCGTACAACCGCGCCATGTCCGGCGCGTAGTTGTTGTTGACCTTGAACTCGCCGCCAACTTCCGCGAGCGCGGTTTCATGGCGCAAGTATTCGATGATCGTGCGCGCCGACCAGTGGCGATGACCGCGACTCCAGACCTTGTCGGCTTCGGCGCAGAACCGATCCCAGATCGCAGGGTTCGCAGCAAGCCACGACGCGAAGTCGTTTCGGAACTTGCTGCGGTCGAAGGTGAGCGGAAGCTGTGTCATGCGACCGCCTGCGCTTCGGCGTTAGCGAACGCGAATGCCGGTTGCGTTGCATGGATACGTGCGTTGGCGATCGCGGCATAGGCCGGATCAAGTTCAATGCCATTGAAACGGAAACCTTCGGCCCGTGCCGCGCGACCAGTCGAACCGCTGCCGGTGAATGGATCGAGGATCAAGCCGCCTGGCGGTGTCACGAGTCGGCACAGCCAGCGCATCAGATCATGTGGCTTGACGGTCGGGTGGTTGTTCGCGCGCGGCGTGCTATGGCTTCCCGGAATATCCCAGCACCGCCCATCGCCACTCGGGCCATGCACCTTTGTTGGCTCTACTCCTTCACAGCCCCAGTTCCGATCCTCGCGGTCGGCTTTGGCGCAATAGAAGAATCGTGCCGCGTTTCCGTTGTCGCCGCGCGGAAGGCTCGCTACCGATCGCCCCATGTCTCCGTAGGCGTTCTTGAACGGGCTACTAGGCTCTGCTCCGGTGACTGCTCCGGACTGTCCGGCGCTATCGGGGAAGACGGCAAGAACTTCATCGCTGCCGTCGTGCACGAGATTGGCCGGCCACCTGCCGGCCGGGTCACCACCACGTTGCCCGGGCGTCGCTGCGGAGTTCGTCGCTCCGGATGCGGCGTAGCGTCGGGCGGCGCTGGCCTCGCCGTCCCTGCCGCGACCTTCGTTGGCGTGCATCGCGTCCCACGTACGGCCTGCGCCGGTTCTCAACGCTTCGTCCGTCTGGATCCTGCACCCGTCGATATTCAGAGCACCCGTGCCGAATCGCTGCACGTTCGATGCGACCGTCCCGATCAGGGGCTTACGCGCCATGATGATCGGCTCCCATGCGGGTTTCAGCGCGGTGCCATACCCCCCCCCCGATGTTCTTGGACTTCGGGAAACCCGAGCCGTACACCCACATCAGCGTGTCGCGAATCTCCCAGCCGGCATCCTCGATCGCGACCATCAGTCGGTGAAAGGTGCGCGTGCCGCCGAATGCGAGCAGGTGAGCGCCGGGCTTGGCGACGCGCAGCATTTCCTGCCAGAAACGAGTGCCTGGCACAACACGATCCCAGTCCTTGACCATGAAACCGATGCCGTACGGCGGGTCGGTCACGATCGCATCGACTGACGCGGGATCGAGCGTTGGCAGGATGTCCAAGCAATTGCCAATGGCGATCATCGCCGCGCCTTCGTCGTGCCAAGACCAGCCGCAGCCAACATCGCCGGCAGTCCTTGCGCGAACTCCGCCAACGTCGCGAGCGCGTGCTGTTTCTGCGCCTCGGGATCGGACAGGAACTTGTCGATCAGATAGAAGATCGGCGTGTAGTCGCCGGTCTTGGTGAGGTAGTCCTCGAACAGCTCCAGCCCGACATCGCGCCTGCGATCGCCAGTCCCGCCGGACAGTTTCTCCGACAGCTTCGACGGCGACTCGTCCAGCTTCACCGCAACGCGATCAAGGCCGCGCGAATACACGCCAGCGGCAACGCACGCGCGCAGCGATATGTGCCGCGCGCTGATGCCTGGCTCAAGGCTGAGCGTCAATTGGGATGCTTGGGGATGAATCGTTCCCACTGGTTCCCCTTCCCCACCTAAATGATTGGCCCGACCCCCTGCGAGGCCGAGCCGTGGAATTACTCAGTGCGATCGAAAGCCGCCCTGCCGGTAGGATTGGTGCTGGCAAAGGCCCAACCACTACCGGAGAGCGACATGGAACTGGAAGAACTCGAACGCTTCGAGAACATCGGCGCAGCGCTAGTGCGTTTGCAGGCGTTGTCTGGCGTGATGCGCAGGACGTTCTCAGTGCTCATCGCGTCACACCCCGAGCCCAAGAGACTGCGCGACGAATGGCAAGCCAGACGGGAGCAATGGATCGAGCAGGAAGCGACCGATGCGATGTATTGGGTCGTGCCGGAATACCGAGAGATGTTTCTCGACCTGTTGAACCAGTTGGCGGCAGAGATCGATGCGGCATCTGCACGCCATCGGCGTACCGCCTCGGATCCCAAGTCGCCAGCGCCCTGAGGCGTTCGGAGATAGCTTGCGCGTGCGAGTCCATATCAGGCTGCCCGCTCGGTGGATTGCGGGGATGGAACGAACACGTCAGGCCGCAGCAGTTCAAGAAACTGACGGCGCGCATCAGGAAATCCGGTCTCTTTCCATCCCGTGACGGATGGTGGCTTGACCTTGCACAGCCTCGCGACCTTCGTCGTCCCGCCGAGAAGTTGGATCACCCGGCGAGCCTCCGCAGCTTTCAATTCAATTGCGTCCATATTTCGCACATTAGGCGTTCCTTACATCAAATGCAATAGGCAGTCCTTCCAAATGCAGGTTTAGGCTTCCCTAATGGACACGACTTTTGCTCAACGATTGGCCCAAGCGATGGAGGGCCCGCCTAAGGTCTCTCAGGCCGCCCTAGCCCGCGCCTGTGGCGTCAAGCCGCCCTCAGTAACCGATTGGCTGTCGGGGCGCACTAAGACGCTTGCTGGGCCGAATCTGTTGAAGGCTGCGCGATTCCTTGGAGTGTCGCCAGACTGGCTCGCTTCGGCGAAAGGGCCGATGCACTTGAAGGGAGCTAACCCGTCACGCTATCAAATCGCGGAAGCTGGCGAAGATGACGCGGTAGAAATCCCGTTGGACACAACAAGAGGATCATGCGGCGGTGGATCATTTAATCACGAGGCCGAAAAGCTCCCGCCGTTGTTGAAGGAGCCTTCGTGGTTCCGGCGCTACAAGATCAAGCCTAAGGATGCGCTCGCGGTGTGGGCTGATGGCGACAGCATGGCCGACTTTATTGTGGACGGCGATATTGTTGTCTTCGACAAGTCGAAAGTAGCGCCTCGCTCAGGCCAGATATTTCTTATCGAACACCCAGACGGATTGCGCATCAAGAAGTTACGCCGAGAACTAGGTGGGACGTGGGTTTTAGAGAGCAACAACGCGGACAAAAGGCGGTTCCCGGATGAGCGAATTACCGAGGAGCATGCTGACTTGCTTGTGATCCGCGGCGAGTTCGTTTACCGGCAAGGGGGATAGCATGACCCGACTAGGCGTTCGCGCTTCAATCGCTTGGACAATCACACTGGCGCTCGATTACGGGTATTGCCTGGTTGCCGCCTATTTCCTCGATCGCTCCAACTTCTGGATGACATCGCTTGTATTCTTTATGGGCCTGCTCGTTGTGTTGATCGCGCTGTCGATACGCCGCACCATCGCGTTCACTATTGTGCATTCGATGACATCCGAGCTACACGCCGTCAGCGTCGCCGAAGCTTTGGCGAAAGCGAAGATTCCACAAGGCGTTGTGCTATCTACTTCTGAGGGCTATTTAGCTCAGATCGCTGATGACGAGACATTGCCAGTGCCAACGCGGATTGCTGCTGCGATCCATGCCGGGCGCATCGCCGGCGCCAAAGAGGCCGCCCTTTTCCGGGGTTTCCTGTACGACCAAACGTGCCAGAAGGCGCTGGTGACGACTGGCGTCAAATGGCCTGAGTCGCCGGCAACGGCGACCGAGATTTAATCCAAGCCACCTACCGTTTGTCGGTTGACTGAAAAAAAGTTAGGCCATCCTATTGCAAAATGAATAAGGAATGCCTAATCTTCTCCCACCAACCGGGAGCCACCATGAAAAACCAGCCGCAGCAAATGTTCCGCCAGGGCGACGCACTGATTCGCGCCGTCGCCGCGATCCCCGCCAACGCCACCGACGTAACCCCAAAGGGCGAGCGCATCGTCCTCGCGCATGGCGAAGTCACAGGCCACGCGCACGCCATCGCCGAAGGCGAAGCCCGCGAGTTCTCGATGCAAGACGCATCGGGTGTCGTGACACGCTTCCTGCAATCGCTTGGCAAGCACCAGCCGGCACCGTCGCGGATTCTGGAGCGTCTACAGAACTCGTTCGGCGAGCAACTGATGCTCGACACCGCAGCTGGCCCAACGATGTTCGCCGCAAACGATGTCGAAGATGCTGGCGCCGTCGCAACGCCGCGCGCGCCGTTCTCGCGCTTGGTGCACGAAGAGCATGCCGCACACGGCCTGCTGGCCGGCTGCTACGGCATCAACAACCCCCAGCGCGAGTACCACCCGGAAGAACTTCGGAACGTGGTGGACTGACATGGCCGCCAAGACCCAACTCATCACCTCGCTCAGCGAGGCACAGAAGGCCGAATTCCCGCGTTTCGTCCGTAAGTGGACGGAGATCGGCCTGTGCACGAAGCCGGCTGATCGCGAGAAGGCCGAGCGCGCGATCAAGGGCCTGTACGCGCTCGCCAAGCTGCGCGAGCCGCGCGTGATCTGGCTTCCGTGCCCGATCAGTGCGGCGCTGGCATCGGTTGTGTACGCGACGCTGATCGCGAAGCGGCTTGTTGCCGTTGAGCCGAGCGCAGCGAGGCCCGTGGACAGCGCCGTGTACAGCGCCGCGGGCAGCGCCGTGGGCAGCGCCGTGGGCAGCGCCGTGCGCAGCGCCGTGTACAGCGCCGTGCGCAGCGCCGTGTACGGCGCCGTGGACAGCGCCGTGTACGGCGCCGTGGGCAGCGCCGTGGACAGCGCCGTGTACAGCGCCGTGCGCAGCGCCGTGTACGGCGCCGTGGACAGCGCCGTG
>Ga0105240_10001772_pt1 | contig 36428 bp, 24 predicted proteins | sample KBSC54metaG_FD_80426 | JGI IMG/M metagenome (GOLD analysis project Ga0105240, IMG submission 80426) | Corn rhizosphere microbial communities from Kellogg Biological Station, Michigan, USA - KBS C5-4 metaG | ecosystem: Host-associated > Plants > Roots > Rhizosphere > Soil | place: Michigan, USA... | reverse complement strand
TTCCCGTCACTCCACGACTCCGGCAATCAGTTAAGCAAGGCGGTGTTGGGCGGATGGGAACTTTCCGGGATCGCATTGTTTGAAACCGGAACCCCGACGAGCATAGGTCCTGGTCCGGACAACCTCGGGTTGGGCGGTACAACCGGCAACCGGGCGAACGTAGTCGCGCCGATCACCTATCCTGGGACCCGTTTCCAATGGTTCAGCACTTCGTCGTTCGCCAAGCCCGGACCGCTCCAGTGGGGCACGGCCGCTCGGAACGACGTTGTGACCCCGGGACGCAACAATTGGAACATTGCGATGTTCAAAGGGTTCCAGGTGCAGGAGAATGTCCGGTTCGAGTTCCGGGCGGAAACCTTCAACACCTTTAACCATACGCAACTGAATGGATTGCAAACGTCGGTGACCTCCGGCAACTTCGGACAGCTAACGGGTGCCAACTCGCCCCGCGTCTTCCAGTTCGGAGCGAAGTTGCTGTTCTGATCAAATAGAACACTACGGCCCGCTCGCCTACCACCAGTCTCCCCCTCGACAGGTAGGCGAGCGGGCATTTTCTTTTTTCTGCGCATGGTTGACAGCGACCCGATCCTTTGTAGAAAATCGCCAACAGGCAAATGAGTATGATCCCCGCCGCCATACGGTTCTTGAGTCTGTTGCTCCTGGCGGCCCAGAGTGGAGCGGCAGTTCAGGACGCCGTGGCCGAAGCGGCGCGCGGCACGGCCTTATCCCGCGAGGGTAAGTACGAGCTTGCTATCCAACATTACAAAGCGGCCTTGCGCCTGGATTCCCATTTACCCGGACTGTACCTCAACCTGGGCCTCGCTTACTTCAAGTCCAAGCGGCTCCCCGAGGCGGCCGCGGCATTCGAACAAGCGGTGCGGGCCGATAGCGAGAGCTTCCAGGCGCACGCCCTGCTCGGGATGAGCTACTACGGTTGCACGCGTTATGCGGACGCTGCGGCGCAGTTGAAATTGGCTTCCAACGCACAGCCCGACAACCTGGAACTCCGGTACACCCTGGCCCAGAGTTACTTAGCATCAAATCAATACCCGCAGGCCGTAGCCGAGTTTCATTTTCTGCTTTCGAAGAACCCTGATTCCGCGCCGGTGCATATCCTTCTAGGCGAAGTGCTCGATGCGTCCAACCAGATCGAAGCCGCGACTACTGAGTTCGAGGCAGCGATGAAAGCATCGCCTGTTCCGCCTGATGGTCACTTCGGACTGGGCTATCTTTACTGGAAACAGCAGCGCTATGAGGAAGCTTGCCATGAGTTCGAAGCGGAGTTGGAGACTCAGCCGCAGCACACGCAAGCCCTGACTTACCTGGGGGACGCAGAAATGCATGCGGACCGGAATCAGCGGGCCGAGACGCACCTTCGACGATCTCTTGCGCTCGATGCGAATAACCGGCTCGCGCACTTGGATCTTGGCATCCTTCTCGCCGGAAGGAACGAATCCGCCGAAGCCACACGCTGTTTCCGCGAGGCGATCCGGATCGACCCTTCCAAGCCGGATGCTCATTACCGCTTTGGCAGGCTGTTGAGTTCGTTGGGCCGTCAGCAGGAAGCACAAGCCGAATTCGAGAAAGTGAAGAAGTTGGCTGCGGACGAACCTCCGCCACCGCTTCTCAGTCTTCCCGGGCGGCGGGTTCCGTGAACCTTTCTCATACGTGTGCCGGTTGCGCGTGTGTGATGACCGTGGCCGCCGCGTGTATTGTCGTATCCGGGCAGAATGCGCCATCGCCGATTCACTTCAGTTACCGGCCCATCGGATTCCGCCTGGATAGCTGCGAGACTCCCCGCCGCCATGCGCCCGAGACTATGGCTGGGGGTGTCGCAGTGTTCGATTACAACAACGACGGGTACCTCGACATTTTCTTCACCAATGGAGCTGACATTCTATCGTTGAAGAAAACCGCCCCGAAGTACTCCAACCGGCTTTTCGAGAACGATGGCAAGGGCAACTTCACGGATGTTACCGGCAAAGCCGGCCTTGCGGGAACGGGGTTCGATAACGGGGTTGCCATCGGCGACTACGACAACGACGGCCGCGAGGATATCTTCGTTGGCGGCATTCATGGGAATCACCTGTACCACAACGACGGCGGCACCTTTACCGACGTCACGGCCAAAGCCGGACTTGCCGCGCCGGACAGGCAGTACGGCCCGCTGTGGTCGGTCGGAGGCGCTTGGGTGGACGTTAACAATGATGGTTTGCTTGACCTTTTGGTGGTGAACTACCTGGCATGGGACCCGAACACTGAACCATCCTGCGAGGCAGCGCCCGGCAAACTGGATTACTGCCATCCGAAATTCTATAAGGCGACACCCAACCAGCTATTTCTGAACAACGGTGACGGGACATTTCGCGACATCTCCGCGGAATCGGGAATTCGCGCCCACCCCGGCAAGGGAATGGGCATCGGAGTAGCGGACTACGACCTCGATGGCCTGATGGATTTCTTCATTGCCAATGACAAGATGAACAATTCCCTCTTTCACAACAAAGGCGGCGCCCATTTCGAAGAAGTGGCGTTCGACGCGGGCGTCGCCTTGACGGAAGATGGGAAGTTTATCTCGGGAATGGGCGCGGATTTCCGGGACGTCGACAACGACGGCCTGCCGGATATCGTCTTTGCGGCACTCGACGGTGAGATGTTTCCATTGTTCCGCAACCTTGCCAAGCGGGGCTTTGCCGACGCCACTCGGAGCAGCGGAATAGCCCGGCTCACTCTGCCCATGGCCGGGTACTCCTCAACTATTGCGGACTTCGATAACGACGGATGGAAGGACCTCTTTGTCACCCGCGGGCACGTACAGGCTCTCGGATTAGGATCGAAGGTGCAGATCGATCAGCCGAACACAGTTTTCCGTAACCTGGGCGGCGCGAAATTTCAGGCGTTGACGGAGGAAGCGGGTTTGTCCGCGCAACCGCCCGCGCGGCACCGCGGATCCGCGGTCGCAGATCTGAATGCCGATGGCCGCCTGGACGTGGTGGCAACCGCTTTGAGCGCACCAGCGGAGTTGTGGCTGAACGACAGTCCAGGGGGCGCGCATTGGTTGGAACTGAAGCTGGACGGAACGGCGAGCAACCGCGATGGCATCGGCGCCCGAATCAAGGTGACGGCAGGCGGCCACGTGCAGTATAACCACGTTTCATTCGCTGCCGGATACGCATCGTCGAGCGCCGCTCCCACCCACTTCGGACTCGGCCCGGAGGCATCCGCCAGCCTAATCGAGATTAGGTGGCCCTCGGGTATCATGCAGGAGCTCAAAGATGTCGTGAGTGATCGGATAATCCGGGTGAAGGAGCCCCACCCGTAGATAAAGTTCAGTTGCATTCGAAACCACACCACCCATTTCGTCGTGAACGGCATAAACCATTCCTGTACGCAAATGTTCTTACAAGATGACAATCTAGAAGGTATACTTCGCCGCTAATTGCAGGATGCGAGGATCCGCCGCACTTTGGATCAGACCGAACGCTGACGACTTCAGATTGGACACAGGGTTATTGAAATTCGTGTGATTCAAAACGTTGAAAAACTCAAAGCGTAGCTCCATGCGTTGGTGTTCCCGGATCTTGAATAACCGAGTCAGGTTGGTGTCGAACCCGAATAGACTTGGTCCGATGAGCGAGTTGTAGCCGGCATTACCGAACGTTCCCAGGGCATTGGGAGCAAACGCCGAAGCGTTGATCCACACGAGGCTCGACGTGTCCCGGACGTAGGGCGAGCCAACCACGTTGGGACGATCCTGCCCAACGCCCGTCAGCGAGTTGTCGACGCCGGTCGTCGGATTGAACGGGAATCCGGAGCGCGCGGTAATCAGGAATCCGAGTTGCCAGTTTCCTGCTATCAGGTCCAGAGCCCTGTTCGCGAACTTGGGACTGTCATAGACGAAAGAAGTATTGAGGTTGTGCCGGATGTCGAAATCGCAAGCACCGTAATCCGCGTTGCGGTTGTAAGGGTTCTGATAATAATTCGCGCCCTGTGAGTTCCGGTTGGCAAGCGGTTCCGCATTCTGCAGGCAGTGCGCCCAGGTGTAGACCATCAGCAGCGTGAAGTTATTGCTAAAGCGGTGCTCCATGTTGAGTCGCAGGGCGTTGTAGTTGGTATTGAGCCCGTCATCCACCGTCGTGATGGTGGAATAATATGCCCCCGCAGCCGGATTGAGCCGGGTGAGCAACCGTCGGCTGGCGGTGTTGGCGACGGTCGATGCACCCGGTATATAGATGGCCGGGTTGGCCTCGATCGACGATCGCAGGTGTACCGATTTGTTGCCCACATAGGTCGCCGACACCATCCAGTTATGAGCGACCTGTTTCTGGTAACTAAGGTCCCACTGCTGGCTGTACATGTGGTGCAGGTCCAACGGAAGATTCACATACAGGCCCGAAAGACTGAAAGGCGCATTCTTGCTGGGCGGATATGGTGTCGGAAATGGGTTGCCGCCCGGGTACGTGGCGTACGGATTGGCGAACCCTCCCGCCGGCGCGGTCAGGGAGACCGAGTTGCCCCATGGCGATGACAGAGCGAAATCCCGGTTGGTATAGGACTCCGGCGCGTCGAAGAAGATGCCGTAGGAGGATCGCAGGCTCTGTTGTCCGTCGCCTTTGGGATCCCACGCCAGGCCGACCCTCGGCGCGAAGTCCAAATAGCTGCCGTTGGCATAAGCCGCGGGAATTCCGGGGTCGCCATGAAACAGAAGTCCCGGAGGGGCGTTGTCGTACACCGTGCTCTTCTGCCCCGCGATGTAGGCCGGCAGCGAGAAATGGCTGCCTCGCCCCGCAACGTCGTGCTCTGGAAGCGATGGTTCCCAGCGGACTCCGAAGTGAACATTCAGGCCCTTTCTCACCTGGATGTCGTCTTGTGCATAGAGCCCGTAGTATTTCTGACGCAGGCCAATCTGCACCGGGTTGCCGTTGGTCAGAAGACTGGGACGCCCGATCAGATAATCGGACAACGCGTCACCGCTAAGCGAGCCGTTAAACGTCCACTCTCCATTGCCCAGGGAGATGTTTACCTCGTCCATCTGCAGCGCCAGCATCTCAAACCCGAACATCATGTGATGATGACCCCGGATGATATCGATGTCATCAGCGTATTGAAACTGGTTGCGAACGAACACTGATGGAGCATTCGAGCCGCCGCCGATGCTGAACTTGTTGCTCACGGACAAGTCCATAAAGTGTGGATAGAAGTTGAACATGTTGACGCCGAGAGAAACCGGGTTGGGCAGTTCCTGCGACACGGCGCGATTGATCGCGAGCCGAGCGAAGGTAGCGTGAAAGGCGTTCACGATCGTCGGGCTGATGCTGTATTGGTCGCCGATCGTTACCGATTGCGACCGTTCCTCCAGTCCGGACCGCGTCGTCGTCAGAATGTTGTTGGTGTAGTAGGGCGGATTGTCGAAGTCCGCAATGAAATACCGGCCGTAGACCGAATGCTTGTTGCTTTGGATCCAGTCGGCCCTTCCCACGTATTGGTTCTCGTTGTTGGGATTCGGAATGGAGTAGTTCAGTTTCCCGCAGGGATTGCTGGCGACCGGAATGAACTTGGCAAGCGCCACCGCGGGCGCGCTAAACCGGCTCGGGCTGATGAAATTGTTGGGAAATGGCGCGTTGTTGTTGGCCGGGTCGGTCAAGGTCACGGGCTTGTTGTTGGATTGGCAGGCTGCCGATTCCAGAGTGCTGAAGTCGCCATTGAGGGCCTGCTGCGTCAGCACATAGCTGATGGATTGTGGCGGCGCCGTGCGCGTACGCGTTCCCTGGTAACCGGAGAAAAGGAAAATCCGATCCTTCTTCACCGGTCCGCCGATCGTAAATCCGAACTGGTTGCGGCGTAGCGAATCCTGTGCCGGTGCGAAGAAGTTGCGGGCGTTGAAATCGCCGTTGCGCACGAACTCGAACAGGTCGCCGTGGATCTGATTGGTGCCCGACTTGGTAACTACGTTGACCACCGCGCCCGGATGAAGTCCATATCTCGCGGACACGCCATTGGTCTGGACGTTGAATTCCTGCAGCGCGTCCGGGAACGGGAACGGGAGATTCACATTGGAATGCGAGTCATTGTTGTCACCGCCGTCGAGCAGGTAGTTGTTGCCATTCTCCTGCCCGCCCGAGATCGAGACGCCGACAGCGGTCGCGTAATCATGCGTCGTCACCACGCGGCTAGCAGCGTTCGGGGGAACGTTGGCGCCTCCGGATAGAAGGATCAGATCGGTCACCTGCCGCCCATTGAGGGGAAGGTCGATGATCCGCCGTTGGTCAATGACCTGCGAAACCGAGGTATCCTGCGTCTCCACCATGGCCGCGTCGGCCGTGACCTTGACGTCCTGCGTGACCGCGCCTACCTGCAATGCCACGTTGATCTGAACGTTGTTCCCAACCTGTAGCGTGATACCGGACTGAATGTAGGTACTGAACGACGGCGAATTGACCTCGAGGCGATAAGGCCCAACCGGCAGGTTCGTCAGCACGTACGATCCGTCGCTGCCCGTGACGGTTCGGAGATTCTGCCCGGTATCGGTTTGCACTGCCCTGACCATGGCTCCTGGAACAACCGCGCCGCTCGGATCGGTCACCGAGCCGTGAATCTCGGCATTGGCAACGGCTTGTCCGTTAACTTCGGTTGGGCTCAGCATCACGATGGACGCCAGCATCAAGCCGCTAATCGCGTATCGCGTCATTTTGTTATACCCGTGTCTCGAAAGATCTCGCGCAAAGTCTCGCCCGCGGCTGAAAGATTCGCCAGCCACATCTCCACATATTCCCTGGACAGAACTACTCCATCGGCGCCCGCGTCGAATGCGGCTCGGACCGCATGTCGAACATCGTCGGGCTTGGTTCGTTTGTCCGTTAACTTAGTCGGAACATCGATATCGATACCCGGATAGATTTTGACTTTGCCGCCGGTGCCAAGGATGGCGCGCTTCGTTTCTCGCGCCACGTAATCGGCGGAAAGGCCGGAGTTGTGCAACTCTTCGTATGGTCCTTCCTTGTAATCCATGATCTTGTAGTAAAGCGGTAGAAAGTCCTTGGGTGACGCATCATGGAAAACGGTGGAGCTCAAGCGATTGAGATAGGCCGCCATGCGTGGGCCGCCCGCGTTGTTGTAAGTCGCTAGCTTGAGATAGTCGGTGTAGCCGCTGGTCTCCGCGTAGTCTTCTTCCGCGCGATAGAAAGGGCTGAACGTCATGTTCTGCATAATGTGGAAGCCGAACGGCTTCTCCGGCGCCAATGCCTTGCCGCTACCGTACAGGTCCGACCGCACTTCGTGATAGCTATCGGTCCATAGCTTCTCCCAACTCAGGATCTCTGGATAATTGAGCAGCAATCGCCAGAACGACACAAAGTAACCATCCGCCGGACGTTGATCCTTGGCCGCCCCGCGGAACAACTCGTCAAGTTGGCGATATCCGTGCCGGGCGCGGGTCACATCGATGCCGCGCTCACGACCCCTCTTCCGGCAGTGCTCGCAGAAGCAGGAAAGGCCGGTCGTCGACCATAAACCGCCGATCGCGTTCTGCAGCGGGCCCATCCGCTCGCAGCCCCAAGCGATACCGTCGACCAGGCTGGAGTAGCCGCTCAGCAGGCTCTCGATCTTCCCCGTCAGGTGCGCCCGGTAATCAGGGTGATTGAAGCAGGGACTGGTCGTCCGACGGCCATAGACATCGATCTCGGAGACCGCCGTGAAGTTGGGAATGTTGCGGTTCATCATGGGAACAGCATTGTTGTAGTCCCAGCAGAAAAAGTCCATCCCGCGTGCTTTGACCTTGGGCGCGACGTCAGCGATGACATTGAACTTCCCGTAGTCGGGGGAGCGGAAGTCTTTGAGCGAAGTGTTGCGGAAATACTTGGGGTCGTAGTCGTAGAATGCGCCCCCGGTAAAATGGGAGTCGCCCGCACGGCCGTGATCGGGCAGTGGAATCGTGCCCTTGGGAGTCATTCGTGCCTCAGCGTAGTCGTAGGTGTAAGCCCACACCGTATTGACTTCCCCCAGGTGTTGGATGTTGTCCAGCAACTGCTCTACGTCTTCGTCGATCCAGGCGTACGGTTTCACCTGGATCGCGACGAAGTTCTTGCGGTTACGCGTGGCGGACGCCAGGGCCTCTTGTGGCGCGGCTTTAGAGAACTGATCCGCGCCTGACATGAATGCAGCACACGCCGAGCACAGTCTTACGAAAACCCGGCGATCGAAGGTCATGTCCCTCCTAGGCTTAGCTAAGCTAGGGAGAAAGACTATCACGAAATGAAAGCGCATTCAAGGGAGGGTCATGCGGGAGGGTCGTGCGGATTGAAGGCGAGCGCGAGGCTGTGGCAGACCTGAATGCCGACGGACGCCTGGACGTGGTAGCAACCGCTTTGAGCGGACCAGAGGAGTTGTGGCTGAACGACAGTCTAGGGGACGCGCATTGGTTGGAACTCAAGCTGGAGGCACGGCCAGCAATCGCGATGGTATCGGTGCCCGAATCATGGTGACAGCCGGTGGCCGCGTGCAGTATAACCACGTTTCGTTCGCTGCCGGATACGCATCGTCGAGCGACGCTCCTACCCACTTCGGATTCGGCCCGGAGGCATCCGCCAGCCTTGAGATTCGGTGGCCATCGGGTATCGTACAGCAGCTCAAGGATGTCATGGGTGATCGGATAATCAGGGTGAAGGAGCCTCACCCATCGCCGGACCGTTCCGCGCGGATGCTATTCTCTTCCGTGGGCTATATGAGTCGGGGAATACCGGAGCGGTACACTCACATTCGGATGACTGCGAGATGCGGTCGCCGGCATTACTCTTCGTCCGAAGATCGAAAGTTCCGTGGTAGTCCCTGTGAAAGTCCCTGTAGTGGGCTCGACAGCAATGATCCAATGGCGCCAAGCTACTGATTTGAATGGTGGGCCCTGTAGGACTTGAACCTACGACCGACGGATTATGAGTCCGCTGCTCTAACCAACTGAGCTAAGGGCCCTCTGGGGATCGTTTCTTCAGCTTAGCGCTTCTGGGGAGCTGCGCTTCAATATTCCATCGGTCCGGAATCGCCCATCATCTCGAGGATCGAGTTTTTGGCGAATTCGAGCGCGGGCAGCGAGGCGCTGAATTTTACGGGAAAGCCCAGCGTGTCGGCCAGCGGAGTGAGCAGCATTTTGTATTCGCGGCTGCTGACCTGGACTTCTTGCGGAACGGCTTTGACCGCCTCGATGGCGTTCAGGAGCACGTTGGTCAGCACATCGCCAGTGAGAGATTCCGCCGATACGACTTCGGGCGCATACGCGAATCCAGTTTCTGCGTCGATGGCAATTGCCATTCTCATACACGACTTTCTTGCTTTCGCCTCGCCAATCGGAACAACGCTGTAGAAGTGGTCCATTTGAATGGCTCCCTTCGACGGGAAATGATGTCTTCGGATGTTTTGAATTCGAGATTCGTTCAATACCGGCATCTTCGGCATGGGCAGGGGCGATTCGGGAATGTCGACCATCCGAACGTGATACTTCTGACCGTTGGGCTCGAGGGTCACCAGAGGATAGCGATCCTCTTTGATCCAGAATTCCACATCCTGATGCTCTTTCATGACGTCGAGCATGGCCATCACGGCCCGGATGCACTCGGCCAGCAGATTCGCTTCACTTTCGGTGACATACCAGGGGTGATAGCCGGGCCGGCTGGTGCGGAATTTCGGCGCCATCATTCCCTTGCCAGAGGGATGGCCCATGGCCTTGAGGAACTGGCGGTCGGGCGCTTCCAGTTCGCTTTTCCTGACGAACTCCACCATCACGCCGCGATTCATTGCCAGGAACTCGCCGGCGCTTAACGCGTCGTGTTTTTGAATTCGCTGAAACAGACGATAACCTTCGTCGCCTAGAAAAACCTGGAGTGCGAAGACCTCGCCGAGCTCACCCATGATGGAGCAGAAACCGAGTTCCTTGGGAGCAATTTCGACCACGATCAGGTCGGAGGAGGCGATGAGGTCCCAGGGCTGCCGGTCGAACAGCTCGGCTGCGAGAACGTACAGCGATTCCATTGTGGTGAGCGACGGGGCTTCTTCGTTCTTCAGTTCGAGTTCGAAGAATCGTTCTGGTTTGGGCAGCGGATCGGCTTTTAAAGGCTTGGTTCGGCGGGCCATGAGCAATTATTATTTATCGTATCTCATGTGAGTTCCAAAGAGCTCTCACGGCCGCTTCTACATTCTTCGCAAGAACCGCGTAGTCTTCCCCTTGCAACCGCAATGGCTCACCGAAGATTACCTCGACCGGTCCTCGCGTGGCATGCCGCGCGGTCTTGTGAAGTACACGATCGAGACCGACGATGCGCACAGGGATCACCGGGACGGCGAGCCGGGAGGCGATCATTCCGATGCCGGGTTGGAAACGTTTGATCTCGCCGGCGTTGGTGCGGTCTCCTTCCGGGAAGATGAGAACGCTCCAGCCGTCGCTCACCAGATCGCCCATGTAGCGCATGGTCTGGCGTGTCCCTGATTCGCGCTGCGGGATGGGAAACGCATTGAAGAAGAGCGCCGAGAGGTAGTATTGCAGGCTGTTGGTAAACCGTTTGCCGAGGGAGAATCCTTTGGGATGAAAGTGCGCCGTGAAGTATTCCTTCGACATGGCCGGAGCGATGCGGGTCCGCCAGCGCAGAGGCAAGGCGGCGAGCACCGCAGGGACATCCATGTGACTTTGATGATTTGGCGCGAAGATCACAGGCCCTTGCAGATCGCGGAGATTCTCACGGCCGCGCACCGTGAGGCGGGCGTAATGCCTGGTGAGCGGCAGGATGATTGCGTTCACCATGGGCCATCGGAGGAGGCGCGCCCAGGCTCGGCGATTCCAGCGCGGGAAGGGAACTGGCGGCTCTTCCGCCGGTGTGGTTTCCGTTTGCTTTGGTAAGTCTCCGATGCGGAGAGCGCTGGTGAACGCTGTCTCGTCGACGTTGGTGTGCAGCCGCTGCTCGAGTTCCATCATCAGCTCGACGCGATCGAGTGAACTGAGACCAAGTTCGTCGAGTGTCATCTCCGGAGTGATAGCGCGGCCTGGCGCGTACTTCTGGACGAGCGCCGTAATTTCATCGGTTTTGACTATGTCCGTGGGAGGGCGGCCGGTGGCTACCCATTCCTGAATCGCTGCCCGGCGGAGCTTTCGAGTGCCCTCGGTGCGCGGCAGATCGCCGTTGGGCCAGACAGAGACCGCGCGAATTTTCTGGTGATCCTCGAGACGAGCGTTCACTGTGCGCACTACTTCGTCCGGGTTCACTCCTTGCTGCAGTTTCAATACAGCATGGACGTGATCCTTTCCGACGACCGCTGAATCCTCGACTCCGGAAGTTTCGTTCAGTACGCGCTCGATGTCTTCGGGAAAAACTTTCATTCCGTCCGGGAGGACGATCATCTCTTTTTTGCGGCCGTGGACGTAGAGATTGCCAGACGTATCAAGGTTGCCGATGTCTCCGGTGTGCAGCCATCCGTCATCGAACGCGGCTTGGCCTGCGTGTTCACCGCCGAAGTACCCTTGCGTTACATTTTCGCCGCGGACGAGGATTTCGCCGTCGTCAGCGAGTTTGATCTCGACTCCGCCAATTGCTTTTCCGACGGTCCCTTTTCGTGCGTGAAAGGGGTGATTCAGGCTGACGATCGGCGCTGTTTCGGTAAGGCCGTAGCCTTGCACGACGAGCAGGCCGAGGCGCGACCAGTATTCTTCCAGTTGCGAATCGAGAGGCGCGGCGCCCACGATAAAACACCAGAACTTCCATCCGAACAGAGAATGCACGCGGCGATACTTCCACCAGCGGCGCATCCAGTGCATTCCGGAGACGGGTGCGTTCAGCGTCTCCGGATAAAGGTGAACGACGTATTCGTGGAGTAGTTCGAGAATGCGTGGCACCGACACGATTACCGAGATACGGCGCTTGTGGACCTGGCGAAGGATCTCCTTCGGATTGTACCCTCGCAAAAATACGACCACTCCGGGTAGCATTGGGGGTACGAAGGTGGCCATGGCCTGGCCGAACATGTGACTGAGCGGGAGCAGATTCAGGAAGCGTACCGGGAAGAACGGTCCTTGATATTTCCGATATTTCAGAACCTCGTTCTCGATGGGGATGATGTTGGCGAGAATGTTGCGGTGCGTGATGACGACGCCCTTCGGTTCGGCCGTGGCGCCTGAGGTAAAGATGATTTCGGCGATGTCGTCCTTGGTGATTGTGTCTGTTCGTTCGGCGATGGTTTGGGGATTCCAATCGAACTTGTCGAATTTCCAAACGGGCGTGTCGAGATCGGCGGGCGGCCGGACTTCAGCGCCTGTGAGCAGTGCGCGGGCATGTACGATTCCGTGAATGCGGCGGAGCAAATCGGCTGAGGCGCGGTAGTCGATGGGGACGAGCACGACACCTTCGAGGAGACAGCCCCAAAGGGCTGCGACCCACTCGGGCCGGTTTTCCGACCAGATCAAAACTTTGTCGCCCTTGCCTATGGAGGCGGTGCGCAAACGGGCTGCGAAGCCTCGCGCGGCTTGAGCGACCTGGCGGTAGGAAAACGAGCGTTGGCGATATCCGTCGTCGTGGATGAGGAACTCGTGCGGGAGCTCGGAGAAGGAGTCGAAGAAGTCGAGGAGCGTCTCGCGCCTCATGGGTGTATGGCGAGCGTTACAATCATTTCGTCAGATGCGTACATGGCTTCGCTCGATTTTCATTATCGCCTTCGCGGTGCTCCCCAGTGTCTTTGGCGAGAAAAAGCCGAAGATGCCGGAAGTGAGCGTGATTCAATTTACCGCGCATCGCAGCGACGATTTGGTCCTGGTGGACGGCAAGTTTAAGAACGTCGGGGAGAAGCCGATTCGCCGGATGATTTATGTCATCGATTTCCTTGCCACCGATGGCAAGCAGGTGCTCACGACGCAGCGGGCCGAGATCGAAGACGAGGTTCTCGAGCCGGGCGCGGAAGCAGAAGCTCACGGGCAGGTGCGGAGCCCCGCCGGCGCAACCTCGTTGACGCTTCGCTTCGAAGACGCAGGCGGTAGAGCGTTGCGAACGGGCACAGCCAGACCGTATCCGATTGAGTAGGCGCGATATAATACTGTTTCCCCATGCAAAAAAAGATAAGCCCCGCTCGGCGGGTCCGCGGCTTCGTTCGAATTCCCGGCGACAAGTCGATCTCTCATCGATACGGAATGCTTGCTTCGATTGCTGAAGGGACGACGAAGATCCATAACTATTCCACTGGCGCGGATTGTCATTCGACGCTTCGCTGCATGAGCGCTCTGGGTGCTTTGGTGGAGGAACTCCCGCAGAGCGAAGTTCATATTCATGGCCAGGGACTGTACGGCTTGAAGGAGCCGGCGGAAATGTTGGATGCGGGCAATTCCGGTTCGACGATTCGGATGCTCTCCGGGATTCTGGCCGCGCAGCCATTCCGCTGCATGATCGCTGGTGACGAATCGCTATCGCGGCGCCCGATGCAGCGGATTATGACTCCGCTGGCCGAGATGGGTGTGTCGATCCAGGCGCGTGATGGCAAGTATCCTCCTCTGGAGATTCACGGCGGCGCTTTGAAAGCGATCGACTACACGCTGCCGGTTCCCAGTGCGCAGGTCAAGAGCTGCGTTTTATTCGCCGGGCTTTACGCGGATGGCGTTACGACAGTTCGGGAATCGATCCGCACTCGCGACCATAGCGAACTGGCGCTGCGCGAATTCGGCGCCGATGTGAGAAGCGTGAAAGGCGTCATTTCGATCACCGGGAAGCCGAAGTTGGAAGGAAGGGAGTTGATGGTTCCGGGCGATCTTTCTTCGGCTGCGTTTTTTCTTGTGGCGACGCTGGTGGTCCCGCAAGCCGATCTCATCCTTCAGGGCGTTGGACTCAATCCCACGCGTTCCTACCTGCTCGATTTTCTTATTTCGCTTGGCGCGAAAATCAAGGTGCCGAATATTCAGGATTCGGGTGGGGAGTTGATTGGCGATCTTGATGCGAAGGGCGGCGGGATCGCTGGTGGGGTGATTGAGAAGGCTCAGACGGCCGCACTAATTGACGAAATTCCGGTGCTGGCTGTGCTGGGCGCGCTGAGTGAGAACGGTCTTACTGTTCGTGATGCGGGCGAGCTTCGTATTAAAGAGACTGACCGGATCGCGGCGATTGCGGACAACTTTGCTCGGATGGGTGTTTCGATGGAAGTGACGGCGGACGGGTTTCATATTCCTGGACGCCAGAAATTTCGTGGCGCGCTGGTGGATTCGTTTGGTGATCATCGGATTGCGATGGCTTGCGCCGTGGCGGCGCTTTCGGCGGATAGTGAAGTCACGATCGAGAACGCAGAGGCGGCTTCGGTTTCGTATCCGGAGTTTTACGATACTTTGGCGGAGATTGTTGAGGCTTAGCTGCAATAAAGAAGCGAAGACCGGTTATGGCGCGTTTAGACCGGCACTTATTAATGGATGGCGCGGGACTCAAGGTTGTCGAGACAACGCCGGAGTATGGGACGCCGGCCCGTAGAATAGGTAGCCCTCCACCGAGTAGTCTAAAAAGGGAGAGAGTTTTTGCGGCGTTGTTGGGGAAGGAATCGTAATTTTCGTCGTTGTGGCCGTCGGGGCAACTGGAAATGTTTTTGCGACGATCATCGCCTCCAACCCATAGCCGCCGTTGTTTTCCTCGTATTTACGATAGTTGCGGGTGTGGCGTCTATACAATCTGCATGGTTTCCCGAATTCTGGAGCAAGAGAAAACCGACAAGTTATCGGGCGTCATTTGGCTCAACTTTGCTTTCCCAATCGAGAGAGGAAGCAGGTGGCATCTGGATTTGTGCTGACCACGGCTCTGGCCAAGCGATGACTCCTGTGAATTTCGCCACGTTTCTAACAATTGAGAATTTGCATGAGCATCCGACGCAAGTAACTTCCCTGACCGTTGATATTCGCGGTGATCGAGGACCTTGGGTACGCCTGCTCCGGTTAGATCCGCTGCCTACGTTCTCCGAGATTCTATGTTGCGCGCCGCGGTCCTCGGGACTTAATTTTCTCGGAACCGTCGGCTTAGAATCGGGTGGTCTCATAGGCCAGCTTTGGCACGGGGTGCTTCACCCTCATGTACCAATCACCGACATCGCCTTCTTCGAATATCCCCTGGGCTACAGCGGACCCGGCCCGCGGTTTGAAATGAGATTGAACTTACGAGATAGTGACGGTTCAACGTTCTCAGTCGCAGAAGCGCGACCGATCAGTCATCCTGCCGAGGACTATTCGGCAGTTCAGGCGGATCGACTTACAGTGCGTGCGCCATACAAGGACTACAGTTCTCTCCCAGTCCTACTTTTCAAGCCCTGAAACAGGATGATCCTTTCTCCGCCAGACGACAATGCATGTTATCGTCTGCCATGCATTCACCTGTGTTCCCATCACGAGTAAACCGTCCATCCCGTACCTGTAGCGCACTCAAGTGCTGCCAGAATCAAGGGTGGCCACACCGGAACGATCGCTTGCTTTCGAGTTTCGCTTCGATCGGCCTCGGTTCGATTTTCTCTGTCTATTCGTGCCGGTAGGGGGCGGCTTTGGGGTTTTCCTCGTTCCACTTCGGAGGCGCGGGGTTGTTGGCCAGCATGAGCAAAGCCGTAGTTAATGCTCGATCGACTCTGGCCATGTTGCTATAGTCGATTTTCTGCCATTCGTCTCCGACTTCGTGATAGTCGGGGAAAGTAAAGGCGACGCCGATGGTGTGGGCCACGACGCCCTTTTGAGCCAACGATAGATTGTCGCTGCGGACGAAATAGCTGTCGCCGTGCGGGTCGTTTCGCAGTGTGACGCCGGTCTTTTCGCCCGCCGCTTCGAGGACCCTATGGAGGTCCGAATACTCGAAGCCTGTGAGGGCCATCGTTCCGACCTGCGGGCCGTCGTTATCGTCAGTTCGGCCGATTTGCTCGAGATTGACCTGCGCGATGGTTTTCGCGATAGGCACCAGCGGATGCCCGGCGTAATACTTGGAACCGACCAGGCCCTCTTCTTCCCCGAAGAATGCGATGAAAACGATGCTCCGTTTGGGGCGCAACTCGAGCGAAGAGAGCGCGGAGGCGATTTCGATTACGCTGACGGTTCCGCTACCGTCGTCGTTTGCTCCGTTGTAGACTTGGTCCACGTCATCCTCTGTATCCTTCATTCCGAGGTGGTCATAGTGCGCGGTGATCAGAATGTACGTGTTCTTGAGCACCGGATCGGAGCCGCGAAGGAGTCCCACTACGTTGCGCGTGACGACGTGCTGCTCCTTGGGAACGGAAGCACGGATAGTTGCTGTTGCGGACGTCACGCCCGAGGACAGCGCTTCATAGAACTTCTGAGCCGGAGCGCCGTCGGCGGACATTTCCGCAAGTTGCGGTTCGCTTCCTTCTTCGCTTAATGTTCCTTCGCCTGGCGTTCTACGGCGGTGACCGATGGTGAGAAGAACAGCCGCCTTCCACTCCGCCATTTTGCGTTGGAATTCGCGGGTCCGCCGGCGCGCCTCAGTGCGGCGCTCGCCAGGAGGGAGGCTGCTTGTATTGACTTGATCCGTTACGACGACCGCGCCATGGACGTCTTCCGGCCGGATGATTGCGAGCGCCGCTTCGGATTCCTGCGGCACTTTGACAATGCGGACATTCCGAATATCGACCGGCCCGGACGCTTGGGCAGTAACATCCTCCGCGTCGATCTTGAGGGAGTGGCCATTTTGGATCAATTCGAGATCGATATCCCCGGCCGGTTCACGACGAACCAGGTGCGCCACCTGAAAGTAACTCTTGCCGTCGATTTCCTCCAGGCCGGCGGCCCGAAAACGCGAAGCTATGAATTCGGCGGCGATGTCGAGGCCGCGCGACGGCGTCATGCGCCCCTCGAGCAGATCGGAGGCGAGGAATGAGAGATTGGCGCGCAGGGAAACAGCGGAAATGTGCTCGACGGCTTCGTGTTCGGCGGCCAATTCCTGGTCTGATGTCCTAATTCGCTTTGCCGCGAAGGCGGACAGGAGCAACGCGAGGCAGGTCAAAATTCCCGCGCCCCGCAATAGTTTCTGCGTGAGCGAGCGATGGCGCGGCGAGAACTGGCGAGCGGCCGCTTTGATGTAGGGGTGAAACTCGCGGGCCCAAAAGTTGAGGAACCCGACGCTGCGGATTTCGACCAGGGTCGCGCCGTAGTAATCGAGCGTGGCGATGGTGAGAATTTTGCCGGTGCGCCGCATGGCGGAGAGCGCCATGAGCGATGAAAGCTCGAAAACGGAACGGTGCTGCTCGGCAGCCCCTTGCCGCAGATCCTTCCAACTGGTCCAGAGCGCATCCGGCGTTGGAATATTCAGTGCCGGGATGGTGTTGACCTGGTGGCGAAACTCAGCCCAATCGGCGCGGAGAGAGGCTACGTCGAGAGGTGGTGCGCGAAGGGTGCGCGCGGCATGTCCGGCGCTGTTCTCGAGACCGGCAAGCAACTGTTCGACGGTTTCGAAATGGGGACCCTGCTCGAGCAGTCCTTCGTTTCGCAATTCGTCGGCGATCTCCTGAATCAATTGCCGGCCAGCTCCCGTAATGTCGGCGAGGGCGGCCATTACCCAGATCGGAGAGGCCTTAAAAGTGAGAATGCCGATGAACTCGAGACCGTCACCCGCGCCGCGGCGGAGCAGATAGTTTCCGGCCAGCTTGTCACCGGTCGGGTATGTGCCCTGGACCTGTCCGACTTCTTCGATGAGAAAACGGAGCGTGCCTTCGACGAGGCTGCCGTAAAGATGAGTGCGGCGCACGGCCGCGGGGATTACGACGTCGGTAACTTCCCTGGCCAGACCCGCGGCCAGAGCGCTGGCTGAGCGGAGAACTCTCTCCGGCAGCGACAGCAGGTACGCGGTAATGCGTTCGCCGGAATTCACAGAAGGAATGTCAGTTCAGGCGTACATCCTCGCCCTGACGAACACCCGACTCGATGGCCGTTTCCGTTTCGCTCTGAAGTCCGATTTTCACCGGGCGCCGTTCGAATGAACTGCCGTTCTTGACGTAAAGGACCGTGGCGCCGTTCTCGTTTTTCACAGCCGCGCGGGGGACCAGCAGTTGGTTGCCGGCGCGACCGATGACGACGTCCGCGCTGGCCGACAGATCGGGTATCACGCGCGGATCCTCCACGTCGATGGAGAGCCTGACGGGTAGGGTACGAATGAAATAGTTTTGCCGCCAGCCGCCGACCGCGAGAGCGCCGAGGCTATAGATTTTCCCCTTCAGTTCGAGACCGGGGAAGGCGTCGAAGTGAATTTTCGCTTCCTGGCCGATGCGAAAGTCGCTGCTTTCCGACTGGTTGACGTTGGCTTCCAACTGCATGCTCCTGGGATCGACGACTTTGACGAATGTCATGCCGGCGAAGACGCGATCACCCTTCTGGAACTGGCCCATTTCGCCGCCGCGGAAAATGGGCGACATGACGGCCATGCCGCCGAGCGAGGCTCGAAATGTGGTACGTTCCAAATCGACGATGTGCCGTTCGCGGTGCCGCGTGTGGCGTTCGCGGGTGAGTTCGAGAATCCGCAGTTCCGCCTTCTGTTTCGCTTGTAACTGGGGCACATCGGCAAGCTGCTGCCGGTAATTTGCATCGGCTTCATCGACGGCGAGTTTCAGCAATTCCCGTTCGATATCGGTACGAACTTCGGATGCCTGCGCCTCGAGTTTGGCTTTGTCGAGATTGGCCTTGGCGACGCGTATGGTCTGCAAAAGAGTCTCCATCTCGACTGCCTGATTGGCCGCTTTGTTACGCACATCGGCATCCGAGGCTTGGACGGTATCGAGCAAATCGTCGATGTGGTTTTGCATCGCCTGCCCGTCGATCTTCGCCACGACATCGCCCTTTTTTACCGTTGCGCCGGATGCGACGAGTTCCATAATCACCATGTCGCGGCCCTGATCGGGACTGCGAAAAATGGGCGCCGAGATGTTCGTGAAGTGCTTTGCGGATGTTTGGCCGGCAATCCGAACGGTACGTTCAATGGAGCCCAACGTGACTTTTCCTGTGCGAACGAGGAGCGCTGGATCAATGTTCTGTTGTTGCTTGATCCCCCACACGCGATAGGCCGCTAATCCCCCTGCTAGCAGTACCACGACGAGCACAAGCCATTTCCAAGAGCTGCGCGGTTGCGGCTCCGGAGGAACGGCCTGGGGAGCCGGTGAAGGGGCAAGCCTTTCGGGTGAAGGAACAGCAGTAGGATTTGTGAGAGCCGACATCGACGCCTCTATCAAATTTAAACGATCTCAAATTTAGACGAAGCGAATGCCCAAAAGGCACCTCTTCATCCGAAAAATTACGTGCCTCCAGTATACTAGCCCTCATCGACCCCTTTTTTCATCGCTGCTTCTCAGCGCCGCGCTGGTTGGCTTTGTGGTCGGCGATGCTAGGTTTTCTACTGGACGCGATGGACGTGCTGCTTTACGTATTCGCGATCCAGGCGTTGCGGGCGGAGTTTTCGCTGTCGAACGCGCAGGCTGGATTGGTGAGCACGTCTTCGTCGATTCTTTCCGCGTTGGGCGGGGTTGCGGCGGGCGCACTGTCGGACCGGCTGGGGCGGCGGCGCTTGTTGATGTACACCGTACTGCTGTATTCCTTCGCGTCGGCGGGCACGGCGCTGTCGGGAGGACTGGTTGGATTGTTGTTTTGGAGATCGCTGGTTGGGCTCGGACTGGGCGGCGAATGGACAGCGGGCGCGACGCTGGTGGCGGAGCATTGGCCTGCCGAGCAACGCGGGCGGGCGATCTCATTTTTGCAATCGGGTTGGGCGCTCGGCTACATGCTGGCGGCGGTGCTGGCGGGACTGATTCTGCCGCGGTTCGGCTGGCGCGCGCTGTTTTTGGTGGGCGTGCTGCCGGCCTTGTTGACGATCTTTATCCGGCGAAAAGTGACGGAGCCGGAGATCTGGTTGCATCGAACGGGCTCGGCGCGATGGGAAGATGTGCTGCGTCCGCCGCTATTGCGAAACACGCTGGTGGCAACGGCGCTGGCGGCCGTGACGATGTTCGCCTATTGGGGAACGTTTACGTGGCTGCCAGGATTTCTTTCCGCGACGCGGGCGGCCGGCGGCGCGGGATTCGACGTGATCAAGACGAGTGCGTGGGTGTTCGTGATGCAGGGCGGGGCATACGCCGGCTATTTGTCGTTCGGGGTGTTGGCGGACCGGTTTGGACGGCGGATCACTTTTGCAGCTTACGTCCTGATAGCGGCGATCGTGACGCCCATATATGGTTTCCTGCCGGGCTGGGGATCCGAACGGCTCTTGCTGGTGCTGGGTCCGCTAGTTGGCTTTGTCGGCACTGGATTCTTTTCGCTGTTTGGATCGATGTTGGCGGAATTGTATCCGACGGCGGTTCGGGGCATGGGTCAAGGGCTAACCTATAACCTGGGACGCGGGATAGGTTCGCTGGCTCCGTTTGTGGTTGGGGCGGCCGCCGATCGGCGTGGTTTCGGGCTTGCCTTGGCGTTGTGCTCGGGATTTTACCTGGTGGCTGCGGTTTTGGTATTTGCGCTGCCGGAGACGAAGGGGAGGGATTTGGGAACAGGCACTGATTCTTCGGTGGAGAAATCGACGGAGATGAAAGGGGCGGAGTGATCCGCCCCCGTAAGGCCTAGAAAATCAGCTTGAGACCGAGTTGGATCTGGCGCGGATCGAGCTGGCTGAGCACCTTGCCGAAGGTGGCCGGGGTGTTGATAATGCGGCCGACGAGCAGGTAGTTCGAATGGTTGGCGACGTTGAAAGCTTCGCCGCGAAACTCAAGTTTAAAGCGCTCGCGGATAGCGACCATCCTGGACACTACCAGGTCCAAATTGGTGAGAGGCGGTCCGGCGACGGTGTTCTTGCCGACATTGCCGAATGCCCCGGCAGCGGGCTGTGAGAAAGCAGCGATGTTGAAATACTCGTTCGTGCTCTGCTGATCGTCGGGCAGCTTGTAGGTCTGTCCCGGGATCGCGTTCGGCCGAACGTAGATGCCGCCCGTTCCCGCTCCCACTCCCGCAGTGTCACCCGATACATTGATCGTGAAGGGGAAGCCGGTCTGCATACTGAAGATGCCGGAGACCTGCCAGTCGCCGAGAACGTGAGAAGCGATTCCCTGCGTGAGGTAGTGCTTGTTCGGGCCGAAGGGCAATTCATAGAGGGCCGTGGTGGTCCAGCGCTGACCGACGTTGTAGTAAGCGAGACCACGGTCGGCGCGGAGATTGTAGCTATCCTGCGGCGGAGAATTTTCGTTGCCATTGATGCCGCCGGCGTTGCGGAACTGCGGAGCGTTGGTGATGGCCTTGGAGAATGTGTAGGAGTTCAGGACCGAAAAGCCGTTCGTATAGCGCTTTTCCAGACGGAAAACAAATGCGTGATAGTTCGACTGGGCCGAGTGCGGGAGGAAATTGATGAAGCCCATGGGAACGCTGTTTCCGACGACGGTGATGTACGGCGGGAAGACAGTGTTAGGCGCGTATTGGACGCCGAGATAAGGCCGGCGCGGATCAATGGCGGCAGTACCGGGCGGCGCATTGTTCGGTTGAACGTTCTGTTCCAATTTCAGACCCAGCGTGCCGATGTAACCGGCTTCGACGACGAGATCTTTCGCCAACTCGCGCTGTATATTGGCATTCCACTGCACGCTGTAGCTGGTGCGCTCGTTCAGATCGATACCCGCTCCCTGAAGCTGTGACGGACCCACCACATTCGGGCCGAAGACATCGAAGCCGCGGTATTGCGGCGTAAAGTTGTTGCTGGTGAGGGTCTGTGCAATGTTGTCCGGCAATCCGGCGGCGAGCCGGAAAAGCGGGTTCAAATCTGTCAGATCGTAGAAGATACCGCCACCGGCGCGGAACACCGTTTTCGGCGTGACAGCCCAGGCTACGCCGACGCGCGGCGCGAAATTGTTCTTGTCGGTATAGGCACAACCTTTCGGATATCCGCTCTGGCCGCAAACGAAGAGCGTTGGCTGGTATGTGGCCAGCGGCCCGGTTTGAAAGATGCTCTGTGCCGACGGCACTTTGCTGTAGTCGATGCTGGACATCTGCTGATGGGCGTCGTACATCGGCGGGGCTACTTCGTAGCGCAGCCCGAGATTCAAAGTGATTGTAGGTGTGAGCTTGAAGTCGTCTTGAAAGTAGAGCGAATATTCCCATTGACGGCCGTCGATGCGGCTGGGGCCGACGGAGCGGGAGGAAATCTGCGGCAGCGCCAGCATCAGACTGGCCAGAGAATCGCCGGTTCCATCGCTCTTCAACGTTTGTGTGGTGAATCCGTTGGTAAAAGTGTAGGTGCCGAGGAGATTGGCCACTTCAATGCGGCTGTACTGCACATGATAGATGTCGCCACCGTACTTGATGGCGTGGCGGCCGTGACGCCAGGAAACGTTGTCGTAAAACTGGAACGAGTTATCGCGCACCTGCACGATGCCGCCGCCAGTTGTTGCCGCATACCCCCCCGCTCCACCCATGGTGGGATAGGGAGACACGATGAACTGAGGCAGCTTGGTTGGCTGGCCGTTCACCTGGAAGGTGATTTCGGGCAAGCCGTTCACGTAGGCCATCCGGCCGAAGCCGAGGCGCGTTTCGTTTACAAGATTAGTGCTCACAACATAGGTTGACCCAACACTGGCGTGTTGCGATCGAACGCTGTCCTCACTGGCCCGGCCCGGCACCAAGTTAGGGATCACCGCATCTTCGTTCTGGATGGAATAGCGTCCGAATAACGTCCAGTTTTGCCTGACGACGTAATCCACGCGGCCGGAGCTATTGTCGTTATCCTGCGTCAAGATGCCGTTCGCGTTCTGATACAGATTGCGGGCGGTATCGGTGGGCAGCGGGATCGCACTGATGGCGGCAAGCGCCAGTGGATTAATGCGGCTGGCGGGAATAGTGAAGTTGGGAAATGGCGACCGCGATCCGCCCACCACGGCAGAGTCCGGATCGAAGATCTTCGAAGTACCGTTGAAATTCCCTGCGCGTTGATTCGCATTGGGAACGGCAACGCTAGTCAGTCCCGCGCCTGCCTGCCGAACTTTCAAACCTTCGAAGGTGACAAAATCGAATAGCTTGTTCTTCAGGATCGGGCCGCCGTAGCTGGCTCCGTACTGGTTGCGCTGGAATTTCGGCACCGAAGATTGCAACAGATTAAACGGCCGCGCATCAAAATCGTTGTTCCGCAGAAATTCCCAGGCTGAGCCGTGATGATCGTTGCCGCCAGACCGCGTCACAATGTTGATGCCGGCGCGTCCGTATTCGGCGCCTACCATCGCGGTCTGCACCTGGAACTCGGCGATGGAGTCGACGTTTGGCGAGTAGTTAAGGGAATTGTAATCCGGATCGATATTGGAGACACCGTCCAGCAGAAATTGGGTGTTGTTGGTCCGATTGCCGGCGATGCTGATGCCGCCAATATCACTCTGCCTGACGGCGTTCTGTTGCACGGAGCGCCCGCCGGAGTTCACGCCCGGAACGAGCAAAGCCAGCTGAATAAACTGACGACCGTTGAGAGGCATTGCGGGGATCTTTTCCGATCCAATTACGGTGCCTTCGGAAACCGATTCGGAATTAAGAGTGGATGTATCGGAGGCGATATTCACGACCTCCTTCGTGTTCCCAATTTCCAATTCGATGTTAAGACGGCCGACTTGCGCCACCTGGACGCGAATATTCGTATCCGAAAATTGCTTGAAACCTGCTGCTTCCACGGTCACGGTGTACTGGCCTGGGGGGAGCAGGGTGAAATAGAAAAGTCCACGTTCGTCGGTAGAATACTCGCGAACCGCGCCGGTGGCTGCGTTGTGCGCTACCACTTTCGCGCTTCTTACGGTGCTGCCCGACTGGTCAGTTACAACGCCAAAAAGAACCGCGGTATCCGACTGCGCGAACATAAAAGCCGCCGCGCAAACTCCGATCGCGAAGAGACGGGAAAAGACCCGAAGCATACGTTTTGTTCTGTTCATACTCGTGATTCAGTATTCGTCCATATTCGCAAAAAACTTTACTAAAGTAAGTCCACTACACCAGCGTGAATTCAAAAACATTATTGGATACTGTGCTGTACCGGTACGAGTGGTACTCCGTTTGAAATAGTAATATTGCGCTAGGGAGGAATGCTTACTTTAGCGTCGAAATGACCTAGGTTGCCTTGACTCGCAACAAGCTCACCCCTACACTCGAACTAGACTGTTGGTCTTGCGTTTATGGTCAGACGAGGTAAGAGACATCAAAATTCTCACACATCCGCGGATCGTGCGGCATCGCGCCCGCAGAAAGCAGTCAGCGATGGAGCCTTGGTACTGGTGCGGGTATCGCGGGATGTGTCCGATAACTAAATTTGTGCGTACATTTATCTTTTTAATCGTTTTGTCTGCCGCTTTTGGTCCACTGAAAGCGCAGGATCCGGCTCCGCAATCGCAAGAGGGCCAGTTTTTGGAATTAATCGATCTTGAATCCGATCCGTCCAAGCAATTGGCGCTGATGGATCTTTTCATCAAACAGTTTCCGAACTACAACGCAATGGCGGCGCTCTACGCCGATATGCAGGCCGATTATATAAAAGTGAGTCTTTGGGACAAGGCTTTGGAGATTGGCGGAAAGCTTTTACAAATCGATCAGGACGATATAGACGCGGTTCGCATGAATCTGGAAGCGGCAAAAGGGAAGAACGACGACAGCCTGATTAAAAAGTGGACGGAGCGGTTGGGGCAGCTTAGCCAGGAACCGAATGGCACCGTGAGCGCCAGTTCGACGACCAATACTCCCTATATTGAAGGGGCGGGAATGTCCGGAGACGGGCCTAAGGATCCCAAGGCTCAGGCAGTGAAGACCGTTCGCGCAAGGCAGGAAGCAGCGCTTTTCAACAAAGCCCTGCAGGAGGCCGATCCATCGGTTCGGATCGAGATCTTGAACCAATACGTGCAGCAGTATCCACAGTCGATTCACATCAACAAAGTGAACTACCTGTACTACCTGGCTTATCGGGAAATGAAGGACGAGAAGAGGGCGATGGCCATGGCGGAACAGATTCTGACCAAGGATCAGACACGCGAGGATGTGCTTTATCACGTAGCCGAATCCCTCTTCAAGCAAAAACGAGACCTGCCGAAGGTGATTGCTTACTCCCAGGAAATCCTGGATCTGGTGAAGAGACCGAAGCCTGAAGGGCGCCAGGACGACGAGTGGAACCGGCAGGTAAGCATCCTGACATCGCAAGCTCACTGGATGATCGGTATGAGCGAAATCTACCGGGAGAAGTTCGCGTCCGCGAACCAGGAACTTCGGGCGGCGCTGGCAGGTGGCAGTTCGGCCGATTCGATGCGCCCGGCGCTGCTGACGAACCTTGCATGGGCGAACTACAAGCTCAAGAACATTCCCGATGCGATCAAGTTCTATCAGGAGTGTGCCGCCATCCCGAGCGCGTATCAAAAAGCGGCGGAAGACAGTGTGAAGGGGATCAAGAGCGAGTACGGATTGGTGCAGTAATCATTTCTTTTTGCGGATGTAAATCCGGCCGTTGAGGGTCGTGAAGCTGAGGTCCTGACCGCCGCCGTTAATGGTGCCCGTGAGAGAACGATCCATTTGAACCTTGTATCTTCCACCGGAACTGCGCCCGTCCTCGACTAACGCTTTGCCGTTCGCTTCCAGTTTCACATCGAAATCGGTGTACATTTCGCCGTGATCGGATTTCATTTTGACGTGCGCTTTGACGTCGGCCGGCAGCGTGACGTCGACGTTGCCGTTGAGCGAACTGAACGCCATCGGTTTATTGCCTTGCATACGATCCATCGTGACCTTGACCTCGCCATTGAGCGCGTGCGCCACTACCGCTCCAGAAACATTCAGGACTCTCAGTGGACCATTGACGATGTCGGCGTCGACCTCACCGTCCACGCCCTCCACCTCAATGAATCCGCCGTTGACCACGCGAAGGTTGATCGAGATCTGTCGCGGCACTTGAATTACCAGGTGAGGAGAGCCCGAAGGGAAGGCGGTGACATGAACGACATTATCCTGCTCTTCTACCGTAAGACCGCTGCTCATACCGATGCGATGCAGGCCTTCGGCCTCGGCTTTCCGGTTGTGCCGCGGAGCGCTGACGCCGGAGGAGTCAATCAACACTTCCTTGCCTTCATAACCCTTTACGGTGATGCTTCCGTTTACCAGGTTGGCTTTCAGTGTTCGTGGCCGCGAGGGGTCGCTGAAAGGAACCGTAATTCGGTCCGATGCATCCTGCGCGATAAGGAGGGGGCACACTGCAAGCGCGCCCATCAAAAATACTTTCTTCATGGTGATTATCCTCGTTTCAGAATGCGGATGGTGCCGTTCAAGGTGTCGAATTCATGCTCGGGGCCGCCGCTGCCGGAGCGTAACCGCGCCTGGCGATTCGTCCGGTAGACGAGCCGTCCGCCGGTATGTTCGCCTGCTGGAAGGACGCCCGGAAGCGCCGTCAGGTCATAGTCTGTGAATACTTCGCCATTCAGTGTCTGGACGTGGAAGTCGGCGGCGAGATTCGGCTGGAAATAGGCCACGACTTCCCCGTTGACCGTCTTGAACGAGCAGGGAGCTTTCGGATTCTGCCGGAACGAAACCTTGATGCCGCCATTCACTGTTTTGACTGTGCCAGAGCCGGCCGAATCGGTCAGCTCGATGGCTCCGTTGACGTTGCGCAACAGAAAATCGCCGTTCGAGTTTTCGACGTGGATGGTTCCGTGGTTCACAGTCCTTAATTCGAGTGCGGCATTGATGGGCACCCTTACTTCGAATTCGTACTTGACGCTATAACCCGGATCGCCGTCCCAATGCCCGTTTCTGTTGTCGCGGCGAAAAGGACCGTTCACGTAGAGCGTAACGCTATCGCTTTGGCTGGTCGTCTCCAGCTTTACTTCGCGCCGGGCCTGTTGCATGCGGCTGGAGTCGTCGGCGCGCCAATCCTCGGTCACATGCACCTCCACGTTGCTGCCGTTGTAGCCGGTGACGTGAATTCCCCCGAAGACATTGTCGATGGTGAGCTTCTTTAGCGCTCCGGGTGCAAAGGACAGGCTTGACTGTTCCGTTGTTTGCTCGACAACATCGGCCCGGCTGACGGCCGCTGCGCACAAAAAGACGATCCAAAGTTTAGTCATGGAGGTCTCCTAGTTCAACTGCCTGACGGCGCTGTCAATCCGCTTGCGAACGTTCGGGTCGAGGTCGGTCCTCGACTCCAGCGCCTGCATGTAGGGGGCGGCCGGGCGGTCCTTCAAATCCACCAGCAGATCGACCAGGGCGATATCGACCAGGGGAGACGTCTGTTTGCCCAAAGCTTGGCGCAATCCGCTTCGGGCGACGGGGCTGTCGGCGAAATTCCGGACTGCGTCCACAGCGGCCAGGCGTACGTCCACGCTCTGATCGTGATTGATGGTTTGGAGCAGCGCCGCGAGCACTTCCATATCGGATTGCTCCACGCGATAGCTCCAGTTGACTCCTTGCAGACGGCTGCTGGCCGATTGCTGCTGCAATAGCGATAGTGTGACAAGCTGGCGCATATTCTGCATCTCTCCTCGAAGTTGCGTTAATTCCGTTGTGCCGCGATTGCTGGAGCCGACAGTGTGGCCGGCGAAGATTCCGATCGCCAGCACCGCCGCGCTGAGCGCGAACTGCATTACGGGCTGCTGTGGCCACCAGGTGAACCAGCGGTTAAATCCTGACTTGGAAGACGCCGTGTCGCGTTGCCCTTGCTGATAGGCGTCCAACAATTGATGGAAGCGCACCCGCAGTTCCGGACTCGGTTCGGGCGCCGGCACGTTTTCCATGGAATTCCAGGTTTTCTGCATACTCTCCGCCTCCCGGCGGCAGGTGGGGCATTCATTCAGATGCCCTTGAAACAAAGCGTTGGCCGATGGCTCCAAGGCTCCCGCCAGGAAATCCGCTAAAAATTCTCTTGCGTGTTCACAGGTCATGACACCCTCTCGCCCGACATTTCTTGAAAAATTTGGGTCAGAGCACGTACGGCACGATAGACGCGTAGCTTGACTGCACCGACTTCGCATCCAAGAATCTCACCAATCTCGTGATATTTGAGGTTCTGATAACGGCTCAGAACCAAAACTTCGCGCTTATCTTCCGGCAGCGCCGCCATTGCCTTTTGCAGCAACTCGACCTCCTGGCGCTTGCGCATGCGTTCATCCACATGCGGTTCCCGGTTGACCGGTTCCGGCTGCGTTTCGCTCCATTGCGTCTCATTCTTGCGGCGGCGGAAGCTATCGACGTGGGCGCTTCGGGCCACCTGGTACATCCACGCCGCGAATGTGGTCTTCGCCTGGTACGTCTCGCGTGATTTCAACATGCGGAAGAAAACGTCCTGCACGAGGTCCTCGCTTTGATCCTGATGGTTGGTCAGGCGGTAGAAAAAATGGAACAGTTGCCGGTGATGGCGGTCGAACAGGACGGCGAGCTTGGAAGTATCGCCGTCACGGACCTGCTGCATCAACGTTTCGTCTGGAGGACCGGTCACTGTGTCTCTCAAGCTATCAATACGGTGGGGGGAAGGGAAGGTTACAAAGGCGGGACGGGCCGGGGAACAGGAGGCGCACCGGAATGCGGTTAGCCGAGCTTTTCCCAATCGTCCGGATCAATATGTGCCTGATGGAATGTGCCTGATGGAGAATGCTGCGCAGCGTGCCGACAGGGATGTCACTCTTTTTCGGGACGACAGTCGTGTCGACTCCTTCCCCCGAGCGTCGGACGAACTTAACGTGACTACCCTTCTGGCTGGCCTCCACGAACCCACCGCCTCAAGCCGGCGCTTGACCTCGCGGAAGGGTTGCGGATTAAGCCGCCCCAACCTCCACCTCGATCATTCGGACTTTGGGTGGACGTGTCGCGCAGGGTGGCTCGAAGTGCAGTTCTAGCGCTTCCTGTAGATTCGCTAGAGCTTCTTCTTCAGATTCGCCCTGGCTGGCGACATCCACTTCGAGGCATTGGGAAACGTACCAGTTTCCTTCACGCCAAACGCTTGCGGCAAAGGGACGCTTCATAGACCTATTCTTTCACAGTGATGGGTGGCAACCCATTTGCAGCAACGCGGGCATGCGCCTCTTCCTAATTCTGATAACTAGTTTTATTTGCTGCGGCCAGTCTCTTTCGATTGGCGTGAAAGGGGGCTTTCGGGCCACGGATGATATCGCCGATGCTGCCACAAGCGAGTCGAAACGCTACATTGTTAGTCCGATGGCAGAACTCGGCCTTCCGTTCGGGCTCGGAGTTGAATTCGACGCGCTTTATAGTCGCCAGGGGTATCGCTCCTCTTTCGGAAACTTCGCGGGAAGCATCTTTTCGCGGGAGCGAGGGAATTCGTGGGAGTTTCCGATACTGGTTAAATACAAGCTGCCGGTTCCAATTGCCAGGCCGCTCGTTGAAGTCGGATATGCGCCGCGGCTGATCAACGGCTCCATTGAGAGTAACGGGGTAACGGTGAATCTGCTCACGGGTGCACAAACCTTTCAACGCTCACGCATGAATACGAATTGGGACTCGAGTCAGGGTATCGTTGCCGGTGGCGGTATTCAGCTTGGCCTGGGCAGATTGCGTCTGTCGCCGGAGGTTCGGTATACGCATTGGAATAACGCGGCGATTCACGTCTATTACACCAGTGGAGTTGCTTTTCAGTCGACGCAGGATCAGGTGGATTTGCTGGTTGGGATCGGCTGGAATACCCGCTTATTGGGCCGGTGATGGGAGCTCGAGGCTTGAGTAGGGTGAAGGCGTGGATGAAATCGTATTTCAGATCGAGATTTACGACGAATCTGGACTTTTGATTGCTGCGTGGGACGACCCGTTGGACCACGGCGGCATCACGACTCAAGGCAAAGATCTGAGGGAATTGGAGGATCACGTCAGCGACGCAGTCAAATGTCATTTTGAACCTGGCGATGTCCCAAGAAGAATACGGTTTCACTTCGTAGCGGATCCGGTTCTTGTGGGCTTGTGAAGCTGCCCAGGGATCTTCCGGCATCATCAATCGTCAAAACTCTACAGAGACTCGGGTTTCAAGTCGCCCGGCAGACTGGGTCTCATATCAGGTTGGTCAAAGAGGATAGCCGCGTAACGGTCCCCAATCATTCTCCTGTTTCTGTCGGAACCCTCTAGAGCAGCTTGCGGCGGCAAGGATAAATTCCGAGCTCTTTCTGGCAAACCTGCGCTGATTAAAAATTAGCGGAGGTGTTTCGCTTTCAGATAAGCAATCAGCGCGGCAGGATCATCAGAGATAATCGCGTCAACCTTCGCGTCGACCAGCTTGTCCCAATCGGCCGGTGTGTTCGCTGTCCACGGAACTACTTCCAAACCAGATTTGTGTGCGGCGGCTACCTGCTCTTTTGTGACCAACGAATAATGTGGTGAGATGATTCCGGCATCGGCTTCCTTTGCGATTTCAACGAAGCTCTTCGGCGATCCCTCATACAGTGCGGCGAGCCGGATCTCAGGCGCCAGTTTTTTCATGACGTGCAGCGTTCGGAAATCGAACGATTGCAGAATGATTCGTTTCTCCAGATGATGCTGGCGGACCCCGGCCAGAACTAACTTGACGAACTCCTCAGGTGAGGGCGTGAGTTCGGGTTTGTCGAGAAAGATCTTTGTCTCGATGTTGAATTCGACGTTATTGCCGCGGCCGAGCGCGAAAACCTCATCGAGCGTAGGCACTCGCGTTCCTGGTACCGGCTGCTGCTTGGGAAAATCCGGATTCTTGCGCTTGCCGCAGTCGTATTCGCGAAGTTGCGCCAGTGTTAATTCGTGAATCGCCGCGCCTGGCTTGGGACCTTCGCAGATCTTTGGCAGTAGCGTCGGATCGTGCGAAACCACCAGCACGTTGTCCTTGGTAACCGCCATGTCCAGTTCCAAAACGTCCACGCCGATTCCGATTGCGTACTGGAATGCCGGAATCGTATTCTCGGGCCGCATCGCGCGTGCCCCTCGGTGGCCGTGCACTTGAATTCGGGTAGCCGCTTGGGTCATCGTCGTTGCCAGAACAATCCAGAATAGCGCGCGTCTCAGCATCTAGGTCTAGGATATATTGGAAACGCTTCAATACCATGAACGACGTAACACGCAGAGACTTCACCAAGGCCGCGGGCTTGGCTACCGCGTTGAGCTATTCGCGGATTCTTGGCGCGAACGATCGGGTTCGGATGGGATTCATCGGACTTGGCAATCGCGGCGACCAGGTTCACGATGCTTTTCTTGAGCACGGCGATTCGGAAACGGTGGCCATCTGCGATCTTCGCGACGACTATCTGGACTTTGCTGCCAAGAAATCGCGGGGTACACCGGCTCGCTACCACGACTACAAGAAGCTTCTGGAGGATAGGAATGTCGACGCCGTGGCGATCGCCACACCCGATCACTGGCATGCGCTGATGTTCATCGATGCTTGTAATGCCGGTAAGGACGTTTACGTCGAAAAGCCGCTCAGCCTGACTGTGGCCGAAGGGCGCAAAATGGTAGAAACCGCGGAGCGCACCAGGCGCGTCGTACAAGTGGGTATTCAGCGGCGATCTGCCAAATTCTGCCAGGAAGCGTCGGAATTTGTGCGGTCGGGCGGCCTCGGCAAAGTGACCGTCGTCAAGGGTTTTCACATACAGAACGAATGGCCGAATGGAATCGGCAATGCGGCGGATTCCGCACCTCCTGACGAGCGCACGTGGGATCAGTGGCTCGGTCCCGCGCCGAAAGTTCCGTACAACAAAAACCGGACATTCTACAATTTTCGTTGGTTCTTCGACTACTCCGGCGGCCAGATGACCAATTTCGGAGTGCACTATGTCGACATGCTGCGCTGGTGCCTGGGCAAGGATGCGCCACGCGCGGTGACGGTGATGGGCGGCCGGTATGCGATCGAGGACAATCGCGAAATCCCGGATACGTGCGAGGCCCTGTGGGAATACGAGGGACCCTCGTTGATGGTCTTCGAGCAGTACAACGCGAATGCGGCACCCGGCAACGCAAAGACGGGATCTGAGATGGAAGTCCGCGGCACAAAGGGAACGTTGTATCTGTATGCGAACCGCTGGGAGGTGGTGCCCGAGCGCGTTACGGAAACGTTGTTCGGGGATCGGACGCCACTGGATCGTGTCACCGAAAAAGCTTATGGTCCATCGAAGAAGCCGCTCATTCAACCCGCCGGAGGGCAGGGAAGTTTGGACACCGCGTTTCACGCGCGCAATTTTCTCGACTGCGTGAAGAGCCGGGCGAAGTGCAATTGCGATATCCTTACCGGGCACCTCTCGACCTCGGCGACCCTCATAGCCAACATTTCGCTGCGGACGAAATCGTATCTGGAGTGGGACGCGAGGGCCGAGAAGTTCACCAACAACCCGGCCGCGAACAGATTTCTGAGTTATCAATACCGCGCTCCCTACAAATTGGGATAGCGAAAGTTGGCTGCGTCCCCTCAATTGCGGTATGTTGTTTTATTCACGAACCAACGATAGGAAACCATGCACTCGGGCGCTCTACTTGTCCTGTTGCTCCTTCCGCTGGCGGGACTTGCTCAAAGTTCCGGAGCCAGCCGAACTACTGCGCCCCCGCCTGTAGTCAGGAAGACACAGCCGAACGCTATTGCCTTACCTACTGACGGACAAGTAAGGGAATGGATCAACGTCTGGCAAAAACGATTGGGTCTGGGCGAGTGGGAGATCGATGCAAAGATCGTACGCATTTGGGATCTGCCGCAGGACACGATCGCGAATATTCATTGGACTCTCAGTTCGAAAAAAGCCACGATCAAAGTGCTCAATGCCGTTGATTCAACTCTAAAACCGGCGGCGTTTCTCAAGGACACGGAACTCTCTGTCGTGCACGAACTCGTGCATCTCAGCATGGCGAAACTGCCACTTGATCCCAAGCACACGGAACTCGAAGAAGAAGCAGTGAAGAGAATTTCGACCGCACTGGTCGGGACCGTAAAACGATAGCTACATCGTCTGAGTGACTTTTGAGAGTGTCCTGGGACGATCGGGATCGAGTCCCTTCTTTTCCGCGAGATGCGCGGCAAACAACTGCGCCGGAATGATGTACGGTATCGGCGTGTACACGTCTTCGGGCAGGCTGCTCTTCGTGTGGGCGAGCTTTAACGGCAGCGAGAGAGTGTGGGATGAAATGTCGACAGCCTTGCGATTACTGAGATCGGTGATCACCATGGTCTCGGCTCCCAGGTTCCGCAATTTCTCAATCATCTCGCGCATACCGGTCCAGGTGACACCGGACGGCGCAAACAGGAACGCAGGAAACGCAGATTCCACCATCGCAATGGGACCGTGCATCAGGTCGGCCGAAGAAAATCGCTCGGCGACGACATAACAGGTCTCCATCAGCTTCAAGGCGAATTCGAAGGCATTGGAATAGTTCAGACCCCGCCCGACCACTACGCAGCGGGTCATGAACGCATAGCGCTCGGAGCGTTCCGCGATGTTGTTCTCGAGTTTGAGCGCCTGGTACGTGTTGTCCGGTAGGCGTTTGAGATCGTCTATCCGGATCTTTGCTCCAAGAGCGTAAGCCAGTAGGTACAGCATCAATAACTGACCAGTGTAGGTTTTGGTGGCGGCAACGCTTTTCTCGCGGCCAGCACGCACCAGGAACACATGCTCAGCCAGACCGGCGAGCGTACTCTTCGGCTCATTCGTGATTCCCACCGTCAGGGCTCCCCGCTCGCGGGCGCGCTGCAGGACCAGGTTGGTGTCGGTCGATTCGCCGGACTGTGAGAGCGCGACCACCAGCGCGTCCTCGAAATTCATCGTGCCCTGGTAGAGCGTAAGAATGGAAGGGGCAGCGAGCGAGACGGGAATGCCGGTGGTAATTTCCAGCAGGTACCGTCCGAACTGCGCAGCGTTATCGGAAGTTCCGCGGGCGGCCAGAACGATGAGCTTTGGACGCCGTTTCTGAAGCACCCGCTGGAGTTTTTCGACCGAGCGAAGTTCGGCCCTGATAGTCCGCTCCAGCGTTCCCGGCTGCTGGCGAATCTCTTCCAACATTTTTGACATGTGATTCGAGAATAGCAAGCCGGTGATTCGGCCCTGGAACCTACAGGGGGGTTCGCATCTTCGTGTCGGAGCCAAGCATGATGGCTTGTGGAACGGACTCTGAGGGTGGAACGCTCAGCAGGCGCGGTTGGATTAAAAGGAGAGCCTGGCCATGATCTCTATTCTTCGTGTTCTGGCTGAGTAGCGGGCCAAGACCCGGCAAACTGGAAAGACCCGCGATCCCGCTGAGCGTGTTGGCTTCGGTCCTGGTGAGCAAGCCGCTGACCACCGCACACTCGTCGAATTTCAGCCGCACCGTTTCGGCGAATTTGCGGTTGGAGATGATCGGTATCCCATTTTCACCAGTGGCGCCGAGCGCCTTGAACTCGGCATCGATCTCAAGTGAAACGTCGTCGGCGCCGTGTACCTTCGGGGTGATCTTCAAGACGAGCCCGAGATCTTCGAAGGTGAAGGACGGAATGTAGCCCGTAGTTGTTCCTGCGGGCTGGCCGACGCTATAGCTGCTGCTTTGCAGCGGATACTTATCACCCACATGAAAAGAGACGGGTGTTCCATCCAGAGCAATGAGATGCGTTTCGAGGATGGTCCGAATTGAGGCGTCGTCTTTGTGCGCGAACAGTCCTCCACTGAACGGCGCGATTCCGAACAAGGTGCTGGAACCTCCGAACACCAGGAGACTGGAGACAACCGTCGCACCTAATGAATTCTGGAAGCCGAAGAATTTGCCCAAATAACTGACGGAGAAACTGCCTGGTAACTGGAGACCCAAAGTGGCGGAGTAGTTCTTGTCCGTAGTCAGGAACTCGATGTCCAACGCGACCTGCGGCGCTCGATGGAGCAGTTGTAAAAACAATAGCTGGGCCGGCCGCGCTTTGGCGACGCGATCGCGGAATACGGCCACGCGGTGGGATGTGTCGATGTAGAAACGCTGGATCTCCATCGCCTGTTGGATGGCCCGGCCCAACTCCTGCGCTTCTTGTAACGGGAAAGGATCGGGGATGGGCGCTTCCATTACAACGTTGATTTCCGCACTGTTCCGCTTTTGCGGGTCGTCTTTCGCTATCAGCAGCACTCGTTCGCTGATGGGAACTACGAAAGTATTCGTTGCTGCCATCAACGCATACAACGCGTCGCGATAATCGACGCCGGCTACCTGGAAGCGCACGTTCTGGATCGGTGCGTAGTCGCCGTCGAAGACGACATCGAGTCCGAAGTCCTTTGCCACCTGTTCCCAGAGTTTCTTTGAATCGCCGCGGAGGTCGAAATCCTTCTTGCCTGGCTTCGCTCCAGTGAGTTCCACGGGCGGTTGGGGCTGCCGATCTTTTACGAGTTCGTCGATGGTGGGCGGCGGATTATCGTCCGCGTCCGTGTCAGCCTCCGGGGAACTCGCGCCGGAATCAGACGATGGCGTCACGTTTGCCAATATGCCCGCTCGCCTTCGAAGAGCCTCGGCATGCGCCCAGTAACGCTTGTCATGGGGATCAATGGCCGCCGCTTGGGCATAGAGCAGGTACGCTTCGACGATCTTGCCCTTTTTCTCGAGCGACTTCGCCTGATCGTAGAGGTCCCACGGATCCGGTTCCTCAGCCGTGGAAATGGATGCAATTAGAGTCAGGACAACAAGATAGGCAATGTTACGCACACGCATCGCAAGTAGCTATGACGGATGGCGAGGTGTAACCGTGCATAAAGTTTCACGTTTTCCGAGCCGATGCTTAGTACTGATGGCCACAACGACGATGCGTCCCAATTTCGCTCCAAAAGTCCCGCAGACGCTCGAGGAGGTGGGCATTTCACATGCTCTAGTGCTCGACCTGATGCTGCGGCGGCTTTTGCTGGAGGGGTTCTGCACGCTGGAGTCGCTGAGCAAGAAACTGCGGCTTTCGGTGGGAGTGCTGAGCGGGATATTCACCCACATGCGGCAGCAGCAACTGGTCGAAATCAAGGGCATGACCGGAAACGACTATAATTTCGTCCTGTCCGCCGCAGGGCGCGCGTTGGCCGGCGAGCGTTTTCAGATTTCGCAGTATGCCGGCGCTTGCCCCGTGGCGTTGAATGACTACCATGCGGCTACCCATGCACAAGCCGCGCTGCTGAATGTAGACCGGGACACGCTCCGCAATGCCTTCTCCGACCTGGTAGTAACGGATCGGATGCTCGATCAGCTCGGCCCGGCTTTGATCTCCCAGAATTCGATATTTCTGTACGGTCCAACGGGCAATGGGAAAACCAGCATCGCGGAACGGATGCTACGGGTTTACAGCGATGGAATCCTGATTCCTTACTCGGTGGAAGTTGACGGCCAGATCATCAGTTTGTACGACCCGGTGGTACATAACCGTTTGGATATGGCGGATCTCGAGGTGGATCCCCGCTGGGTGCTTTGCCGCCGGCCCTGTATTGTAGTGGGCGGCGAATTGATTCCGAGCATGGTGGAATTGCGTCTGGACGAGGCTTCCGGAATCTATGCG
>Ga0105240_10001769_pt1 | contig 36484 bp, 34 predicted proteins | sample KBSC54metaG_FD_80426 | JGI IMG/M metagenome (GOLD analysis project Ga0105240, IMG submission 80426) | Corn rhizosphere microbial communities from Kellogg Biological Station, Michigan, USA - KBS C5-4 metaG | ecosystem: Host-associated > Plants > Roots > Rhizosphere > Soil | place: Michigan, USA... | reverse complement strand
CTCGCCGCGATCGTCTGGAAACTTGCCGTGACCGGCACGCCCGCGGTCATCGTGACGTTCGGCAACTGGTTCACGGTGCGCGATTATCACTTCCCCCTGGTGCTCGTGGCCGACAGATTGTCGCTTCCGTTCCTCGGCATGACTGTGGTGCTGGCCGGTTTGATCGGACGATTCTCTGCGACCTACCTGCATCGCGAGCGCGGCTTTCTGCGCTTCTTCCTCCTGCTGCATCTGTTCGCCTTCGGATCGCTGCTGGCCTTCGCGGCGGGCTCGTTCGATCTTCTCGCCGGCGGCTGGGAAATGGTCGGCATCACCTCCGTGCTGCTGATCGCATTCTTTCAGCAGCGGACCGCTCCCGTGGAAAACGCGCTTCGCGTCTTCGCCGTGTATCGAGCCTGCGACATCGGCTTGCTGGTCGCGGTATTCGCGATTTATAACTGGGCAGGAACGGCGTCGTTCGCCGGCGGACTGCCGGTGCTGTCAGGCAGTCATGCGACCATCGTTTGCCTGCTGCTGCTTCTGGCCGCGTCGGGCAAGGCCGCGCAGGTTCCATTTTCCGGATGGCTGCCGCGGGCCATGGAAGGACCCACGCCGTCCAGCGCGATATTCTACGGCGCCATTTCTATTCATGCCGGCGCGTATTTGCTGCTTCGCGTGCAGCCCATCATCGGGCAATCGCTGCTGGCCTCTGCCGCCGTGGTGACGATCGGGGTGCTGACGGCGGTCCACGGCACGATGTCCGGCCGCACCAGCGCCGACGCCAAAACGTTCCTTGCTTATGCCTCGCTCACGCAGGTGGGCGTGGTCTTCGTCGAGATCGGGATGGGCTGGAAATGGGTGGCCGTGGTGCACATTCTGGGCCATGCCACTGTGCGCACTCTGCAATTCCTTCGGGCCCCTTCCATGCTTCACGATTATCACAAGATGCACTCGCGCGTCGGCGGCGAACTCGCGCCCACCGGAAAGCATCTCGATACGCTGCTGTCGGACCGCACGCAAATGTGGCTCTACCGGTGGTCGCTCGATCGCGGACATCTGGACACGATCCTCGATCGCTGGGTCATTTATCCGCTGATGGTCGTGTCGCGCCTGTTCGCCAGGCTGGATGATGTGGGGGGCGTCCGATGAACGTGTCTCTCACTGCCGTGGCCATAGGGGTCCCCTGGCTGGCTGCGATTCTGGCGGTTGTAACGCGGCGGCAGGTGCGCGCGATCGCGTTTGCAGCGGCATTGGTTTCGGTGGCGGCGAGCACTCTTCTGGTGCAAGCCGCTCCGGCACGCGAGTCGTTGAACCCGGCGCTGATGCTGCTGTTCTCGTGCCTGACGCTCGGGTCCACGCTGTTGCTGGCGCGCCGCGACTGCACGCCCGGAACAATCGGCGGCATCCAGTTCCTGCTTGGATCCACGCTCCTGGCGTATTCGACCGACGATCTGCGCATCCTGCTGGCCGGTTGGATTCTGTCCACCGTGCCGTTCTTTTTCGAGCAATGGTTCGGCGTGCGCTCGTGGCGGCCGCGTTTTGGACTCCTCGCGTCCAGTGCTGCGCTGGCCGCGGCCATCGCCCTGATCGCGGTGAGTGGACAGGCCATGTCGATTGCAGCATTGAAGGAGCGAAGTCCGGGAGGCATGGCGGTTTTCGGACTGCTGGTGGCTGCGGTGATCTTGCGCAAGGGCATCTGTCCGGCGCACGCGTGGGTGGCGGACGCCGCGGGCAGCGGTCCTGCGATTCCCACGGCACTCCTGTTTAACGGCCACTTCGGAGCGATGCTGGTAGCCAAGCTGATCGTGCCCCTATTCCCGAATACGGCGCGCGATCTCTTCCCGCTGCTCTCGTACCTGGCGATGGCGACGGCGCTGTACATTGCGATCCGCGCGCTCACGGAGAATTCGCCGCGCCGGCTGCTGTCGTTCATCGCCCTCAGCCAGTCGGCCTGTATCCTGGCCGGACTGGAGAGTCGCACAGTCGAAGGAATCACGGGCGCGCTCGTGCACTGGTTCGTGGTGACGGCGTCGACGATGGGACTGTTCGGCATCCTGCGCCTGTTGGAAGTGCGCTTCGGCGAGAACCTGACCGCCAGCAAGCACCTGGGCCTGGGCGAGCATGCCCCGCGGTTGGCCGTGTTCTTCGCGGTGTTTGCACTGGCGCTGGTCGGACTGCCGGGAACCCTCAGCTTCTGTTCGCAGGATCTTCTGATTCACGGAACGCTGGAGTCGCACCCGCTCACCGGACTGCTGCTGCCGATCGCGACCGCCCTGAACGCGGTCAGCGTGCTCCGCTTGTTCGCGCGCCTGTTCCTGGGCAAGCGCCGCACCGGCTTCACCGTGATGGCCGACGCGTTGCCGCGGGAGCGCTGGGTCCTGACGGCCGGCGTCCTGTTCGTGGTGGTCTTCGGACTGTATCCCAGTTGGATCGTCACGCTTCGGTCCGCGCAGGCCGAAACGGTCGAAGAGGCGCTGCAGGTCCAAGTTCCCCGATAGCACCGCCGGGTGTGACAGAATTCATTTGATGGGTAAGGTCATCGTACGAACACTCTGTGCATTTCTTTTCCTGATTCCTACCGCCGCTCTCGCGCAATCCAAGCCGGCCGCCGAGTATGTCGGATCCACGCAGTGCAAGACGTGCCATCCGGCCGTCTACGCGCGCTGGAGCAAGACCCGCATGGCGAATGTGGTCCGCGATCCAAAGGTCCACCCCGACGCCATTCTGCCCGACCTGACGAAACCGAATCCGCTGGTCACGTTCACGAAGGATGACATCGCCCTCGTCTACGGCAGCAAATGGAAGCAGCGCTACCTTACGAAAAAGGGCAACGAGTACTACGCGCTGCCCGCGCAATGGGATGTCACGCACCAGGTCTGGCGGGCATATCACGTCGCGCCGAATACCGATTGGTGGGTGCCTCATTATCCCGAAAGCAATATGGAGCGGCCCACCGGACCGCTATGCGATGGATGCCACTCGGTCAACTACAACGTTCAGGCGAAGACCGTGACCGAATGGAATGTGGGCTGCGAAAAATGCCACGGGCCGGGGTCGGCGCACGTCCGCCAACCGTCGCAGGCGAACATCGTCAACCCATCGCGGCTGAGCACGGTGCAAGCCACCGATGTGTGCATCCAGTGCCACTCGCAGGGACAGCCGCTCACCAACCCGATTAACGACCGCTACTACGACTGGCCGGTCGGATTCCAGGTCGGCATGGATCTCAAGAATTATTGGAAGTTCGAGGAGCACAAGCTCGGCGAGCAGACGTTCACTCATTTCCCGGACGCCACGGCCCACAAGAATCGGATGCAGGGTAACGACTTTGTCCAAAGCGTCATGTACAACCACGGGGTCAGTTGCTACAGTTGCCACGACGTCCACGGGACGGAGAATAACGCCGACCTGCTGAAGCCCGCGAACGTAATGTGCCTGGAGTGTCACGGTCCCAACTCGCCCAACGGTCCGCGAGCGCCCAGCATCGAAGCGCACACGCACCACAAGGCCGGCAGTCCGGGCAACGACTGCATAAACTGTCACATGCCGAAAATCGAGCAGACCATCGCCGACGTGAACGTCCGCAGCCACACTTTCCGCTTCATTCCGCCGAGCGAGACGGAGTCGCTGAAGATTCCGAACGCCTGCAACGTCTGCCACACGGACAAGTCGACGAAGTGGGCTAAGGACGCGCTGGTCACGTGGTCGACCGTGTCGCCGTGGCGGATGGGGAATTAGCCGCCGGGCAAGATGGGCAGGCGAAAGCGCCTACCCTACGTCCGACACGCGCGGCGTTATTTGCTGGTGTTCAGGGATATGGTGACAGGCTGTCACCGTAACTACAAACGCCAGCGGCTCCGATCGGAGCCGCGACCTTGAGCGATACCGCTATCTACCCCGAAATCACGGGGCCTTCGCCCTGCGATAACTCCTGGATGAGTTGCTCGCGGCGGAAGCGGCTGGTCTTCACCGCGGATTCGAGCGCGAGGTTGTACACCAGGATTCCGATCGCCGCGGCCAGCGCCAGCACCAACCAGAACGCGGGTTCACTGTTGAAGGCGTATCGCGCGAGATAGGCGAGCACGACCGGCAGCAAGGCCAGCGGATAGAAAATGAACACCATCCCCTGAAAGCGGCTGGCCGAACCGCCCTGCGACACGCGCTCCGCAAACATGGGACGCGGGTAGTGGACGGACGCGATGTTGCCGATGGCCAGCAGGTACAAGGAGCACACGCCGATCACGATCACCGCCTCGGCCCACTGCGACCAGCCTTGCAGCATGCGCAGCGCCAGCGTGATGCCGGTGAGGATCGTGACTTCCAGGTAGATAAACACCAGCGCGGCGACGTTCTTGCCGACCAGAATGGCCGAGACCGGCTGCGGTACGGCGAAGTACAGCGATACGGCGGAGCGGTCGAACCCGAACACGTTCCAATAGCTCACCTGACCCAGCAGAAAGAGGGCGTAGGCGCAAACGACTGTAAGAAAGTAATGTGCCATCAAGCCGTGGCGCTCGCCGTGGCGGCCAAGCACCATGGGCAGCCACATCATGAGGCCGAACGTGAAGCCCATAACGAAGACCATGCGGAAACGCGGGGTCCGCGCCAGCGTGCGTAGTTCTTTTTCCACGATGGCGGCCAGCGGATCGCGCCAGAACATCGAGGGCAACTGGAACAACCGGTCGGCCAGGCTGGTGCCCGTCGCTTTCGCCGAGAGCGGAGTGGCCTGCGCGGCGATCGGATCGTAGCGCAAGCCGCGCTCGAATTGCGAGCGGCCGAACCAGCCTGCCAGCGCGGTCCACGCCGCGAGGGCGAGCAGGGACGGCAGCGTCGATTCATTCAGCGCGACGTGGGCGGCCGCCGTCCACGGAAGTCCGAACGCACGGATGGCGGGGGCCGCGGGGCCGAGCGCCTTGAGCGACATTCCGGATTCGAAGAGAAGACGCGGCACCATCCAGATGCAGACCAGCACCACGGCCATGAACTCGCGAACCCGGCGGCGCGCGAGCAGCCGCTCCAGAATGCTGCGCAGGCCCGACGAGCACAGCAGGTTGCACAGCGCGAAGATAACGAATGCCGCCAGGATGCGCGGCGCCGCCGGCCAGCCGTTGGCCGGATTGCGAATCAAACCCGCCGCGACCCCGGTGATCAGCAGCAGCATTTCCAGCCCGGTAGTCAGGCGCAGCAGCACGTCCACCACGAACAGCTTGCCGTGCGGAATGGGATACGCCAGCAGCTTGCGCATGTCCAGCGAGGAGCCCATGCTGGCGGACAGGATCGGGACCAGTTGCCAGTAGAAACACGCCAGCAGCAGCCCGATCGGCATGTTGTAGCCGAGCAGTTCCGGACCGGCGTGCGAGGTCCAATACCAGGCGCCGATCGCCGCGACCGTCCACAACGCGTACCAGATGGCCGAGGCGATGCCGCTCGGGATGCTGCCGCGCCCGCCGAAGTGCATGCTCAACAACTGCGCACGCAACAGCGCCCGGATCATAGCCAGCCCAGCCGTTCGGTCATCTGCGCCGCGCCGACCACGCGCACGAAGGCGTCCTCCAGCGATTCGCCGCCCGCACGCAATTCGTCCAGCGTTCCAGACGTCACGATCTTGCCGCGGTCGATGATGGCGACGTGGTCGCATAGGCGCTCCACCACTTCCAGCACGTGCGTGGTCAGGAAGATGGTCGCGCCGTGCGCTACCTGGTCATTGAGAATGTCCTTCATGAGGCGCGCGCCCACGGCATCCACGCCTTCGAAGGGTTCGTCCATAAGAAACAACTCGGGGTGATGGATGAGCGAGGCGGCCATGGCGACGCGCTTGCGCATGCCCTTGGAGTATTCCCCGATGATCTTGCGATTGTTCTCCAGTTGGAAGAGGTCGAGCAGATCGCGGCCGCGCGCCATCGCTGTCGCGCGATCGAGGCCGTACATGCGGCCGACGAATTCGAGGTACTCGGCGCCGGTCAGCCGGTCGAAGAGCAGCGATTCGTCGGGGACGAGTCCGATGCGCTTCTTGATCTCCAGTTCCTGCGCGGGCAGCGTCATCCCGAGGATTTCGATGGAGCCGCTATCGGCCGGAATCAGGCCTGTCAGCATGCGGATGGTGGTCGACTTGCCTGCGCCGTTCGGTCCCAGGAAGCCGAAGAAGGAGCCGCGCGGAATCTCCAGATTCACACCGTCCACCGCGGGTTTCGAGCCGTAGGATTTCTTGAGGTCGTGGACCAGAATGGCGGGCGTTGACATTTAGTTTTTGCGAAAAATCAGGATATGCTGCCGCGGGAGGTTCTCTTTCACCTGGTCGAGGCGATAGCCCTCGGGTTCCAACTCGGCCTTCACCTGGTCCACCGTCATCTTGTGCTCGGGCCGGATGGGCACTGCCGGATCTTCGCCACGATACTCGAGCAGCACGAGACGGCCGTCGGGTTTCAGCGCCTCGCGAATGTGGCGCAACATCTTCCGCGGCTCGGAGAACTCGTGGTAGACATCGACGAGCAGCACGAGATCCACGCTGGATCCCGCGAGCTTCGGGTCATCGATCTCGCCCAGCACCGGCTCGACGTTCGCGATCTTCTGCTTCTTAAGATTCTCCCGGAGCAGTTCGAGCATGCGCGGCTGGATGTCGTTGGCGTAGACCTTGCCCGCCGGACCCACCAGCCGCGCCATGCGGATCGTCATGTAACCGGAACCAGCGCCGATATCGGCAACGCTACTGCCTTTGGCGATGCCGATGGCCTTGAGGGCTTCATCGGGCTGTTCTTCGGTCTCGCGTTCCGGACGCGTCAGCCAGTCGGCGCCGCCCGCGCCCATCACCCCCGCGTACTTGCGGCCGGTGACCGGATGAACGCCTTGCGCCCAAGTAAGACTGGTCAGGAGAAGCAGGAGGGCGCAAAGGCTGCGTCGCATGTTCTATCTACTTTGCCTCATTCGTGGGATCGATGTCGACCGGGATGTCCTTCAAGCGGTCGATGGCATGCTGCATAGCCGGGCGAATTACGCCATACGTATCGAGCATCTTCTTGGCGGCCGCGTAGTCGCCATGCGCTTCGACGGTCAGCAGATCGTGGGTGAGGTCGCGGACCGCGCCCTTGATCTTGCCGAAGTCCACGCTGAAGGTGCCGTCGGGATGGGCCACGAAGCCGCCCTTATCGGTCAGATAGTTGAATTGCAGCGCCATGCCTTTGCCGTGCGCTTCCGTGAGTCCGAAGCGCAGCGAGCGGAAGGCCGAGGCCAGGAACGTCGTATAGAGTTGGCGCTCGGCGGCGGGCGGATGCGCCATGCCATGGTCGAACAAATACTGCAGCATGAAGAGTCCCGTGATGTCGGCCTTGGCCTCTTCGATCGCGCTGTAGAGTTCCTTCATCTCCTGGCGCGGCGTGGTGGCGCGGCCGGCTATGTGGATCTGGTGCGGGCCGATGCCGTGGCTCAGTTCGTGGCACAGAATGTGGGTGAAGAAGTAGTCGAAGCTCAGGTCCTCTTTCGCGTTGGCGGGCAGGACGCGCGCGGCGATCGGCGTCAGGTTGACCTCGAACTTGGCCTCCTGCACGTTCTTGAGCATCACGCGCTTGCTGCCTTTCTGGTTGACCACGCGCTCGTCATTGGGCAGGTTGAACGCTGCCGTTCGTACGCCGTGGGCGCCATCCCCGGCGGCATACACTTCGTTGACCACGCGGATGGGCGACGAACTCCCCAGCTTGGGATTCCGATACTTCGCATCGATAGGCAGATTGTTCTCGACGTCCTGCAGATGGTCGGAGAACATCTTCAGGCGGTCCGATTCCTTGCTGTCGCGGATCGTGATGTACGCCTCGAACCCGGCCTTATAGCCGAACAGTTCGTCATTGTACGTTTCATATGGGCCGATGGTGATTTCGAGCGGCGCGTCGAGATCCATCCACGACATGTCGCTGGCGTAGTAATCGTTGGAAAGGAACGCGTCGGCGCGCAACGTGAGGAACTTCTTGAGCGAGGCGTTGTCGGTGAGGGCGGCGGCTTCGCGCAGAAGACCCGCGGCCTTCGCCAGGTCGGTCGCATACGCCTTGCTGTACGGCACGATGATCAGGTGGCGCTGCGCATCGCGGCGGATCACGGTGAAGAAGCCTTCGGCCTGTTCGCGTTCGGCGGCCGGGAGCGCCTTCGCCCAGGCCTCGAACTCCTGGCGCGTCATGTCCTCGGGATAGAAATTGGCGCCGAGCGGCTTGCGTTCGGGCACGCCGGGCAGGAAGGCGGTATGGCCGTCCAGGTCGCTCCAGGGTCCTTTGTTCAGCCAAAAATAATGGGCGCGCGCCTTGCCCAGGGGATCGGTGGCTTTCTCGAGCATGGTGTAGTGGGCTCGGCCTCCGCTCCAGAGTTGATCCATGAAGAGGAAGTTGAGGGTGCGCGCGGCCTCCACCAGTTTGGCCAGCGCCTTGCGATCTCCAGGGGAAAGGCTGGATTCGTCGTACTTCAGTTTTACCGGCGCGAAGCGCGCGCTCATTTGTTGGAGTTGGGCAAGATCAGGCATAACGGCAGCGACGGCCACGAATGTAGTTGCCAGGAGCAACGAATACGGCTTCATCTTTTCCATTTTAGCGGGCCATGCGAACGTGAACGTTGGCTTGCGTTTTGCAAGCGCAGCAAGGGAGGGAAGACTATGAAGACTCATTTGAAGGTTTTTGTGCCCGTGCTACTGGTATCCGTGGTCGCTCTGTACGCGGCGGTACGCACGGATTACGATCATAAGGCCGATTTTAGCCGCTACCACACGTATTCCTGGATCGGCGTGAAGTCCGGCAACCCGCTTTGGCAGGACCGCATCATGAGCGCAGTCGATACCGCGCTCTCGGCAAAAGGGTGGACGAAAGTAGCTTCGGGCGGCGACGCTTCCGTTTCGGCATTCGGCCACGTTCGGGAACAGGACACGTTGCAAACGTATTATGACGGCTTTCCGGGCTGGGGCTGGCGAGCCGGTTGGTGGGGCGGCGGCATGACGACTGCCACCACGCAAGTAATTCCTGAACGCGTGGGCAACCTGACAGTCGACATCTTCGATAGCAACACCAAACAACTGATCTTCCGCGGTGAGGCCAGCGACGCGGTATCCGACAAGCCGGAGAAGAACGAGCACAAAATGGATGAGGCCGTCCAGGACATGTTCAAGAAATTCCCGCCTCACAGCAAGGGGTAAGCGCAACGAAAAGCTCTGGGCAGGCGAACGCGCCGGGCGAACACGCCTGCCCTCATCAAAGCGATGGACTCGGGGTATGAGCATTTCGCGGCGAGAGTTTATTGGCACGGCGGCGGCTGCCGCTATCGCTGCCGGCGCGCCGGCACTGCCGACGCGCGTTCTGGGGAAAACCGGAGCCCGTGTATCCATGCTGGCTTTCGGCGGTGGCAGCAAGTTCCTCCAGTACAAGGACGACGAAGCGGTCGCGGTGCTGACCCGCGCGCTCGACAATGGCATCACTTACATCGATACCGCCGACGATTACGGCAAGAATCACCTCTCCGAGCAACGTGTCGGCATGGCCATCAAAGGCCGGCGCGATCAGGTATTTGTGGCCACAAAGCTGACCAACCGCGACGGCAACCAGTCGCAGCGCATCGTGGAGGAAAGCCTGAAAGCTTTGCAGGTGGACCGCCTCGATTTGTTGCACATTCACGCGCTAACCACCACGGACGATCTGGCAAAGATCGAGGCCACGGGCGGTGTGCTGGAACAGGTGCTCAAGTTTCGCGATCAGAAGATGACGCGCTTTATCGGCATCACCTGTCACGCCGATCCCACGGTGCTGAAGACCGCGCTCGAGCGGCACGATTTCGATTGCGTGCAGATGGCGCTGAATGCCGGGTCGGTGTCGATGGTCAGCGCGCCGGGTCGCGGCATGGTGCCGGACGCCAGCGTTCAGACGAGCTTTCAGACAGTGGCCCTGCCGGTGGCGCTACGCAAGAAAATGGGCGTCCTCGGGATGAAGATCTTCGCGCAGGACGCGCTGGTCGGTCAGGCGGCGATCGAGAAACTGCTGTACTACACGCTCTCGCTACCGGTCACGGCGGCGGTGGTCGGAATGCCCAAGATCGATCACGTCGACGACAACATCCGGCTGGTGAAGGCATTCAAGCGGCTGCCGGCCGCGGAGATGAAGCAACTGTCGGGCAAGCTGTCGGAGAAGAATAAGCAGGCGCTCGATCGGTTCTTCCACAATCACGTGGACGCATAAGACCGAACAACAATCGGCCATATTTCCTGCTGATGAGGCATGCGGTTGAGACGAGCACCTCCTGCTCCGTCCGTACCTATTGCAGCGCGATCGTGACCGCCTGTTTCGCGGTGGCCGCTCCCACCTGAAGGATCACGGGAACGGCTGGTCCGCCCGGTGCGCCGTCGGGGATGACGAAGTCGATCTGCAGCAGGCCTTCGACGAATCCCGGAGCCCCGCCCGCATACAGAACATTCGCCCCGATGCCGCCGATCGTGACCGTCACCGGCAGCACAGCCTGCGGCAAGATGTCCGCGCTGACCACGCTTCCATCCTGACCCGGAGGATTCATCAGGCCCGCGCCTTCGGCATAGAGCGTCATCACCGAGGCACGCGCCGTGGGACGAGCGCTGGAGTTCGGCTGGTAATCCTCATTCAACGCCGCTGCCTGTCCGGCGCCACTGCCGTCGACCGTGAAGATTCCGGGACTGGACGGCTGCACCGTCATCGGAAAGTTGGCCGATCCGAGCCCGTTGTAGATTACCTGGACCTGAGTGGAGGCTGCCTGGATTCCGAACGGGACCACCGCATTCAATTGACCCGTGGCCGCATAGATCATCGCCGCCGGGATGCCATCGAAGAGGACCTGCGCTCCGCCGGTCATGCTGAGGAGGTTGCCCGCGGCATCCAGTTGAGTGCCTGCAGGAACGGCTGGTCCCACGTTGTTGCCGAAGATGGTCACGAGTTCGCCGGGCGAGACCGCGTCCACGGCAAAACTCGCCGAGTTCGCCACCCCGCCGATCGCGGGCTGCGGTTGTCCGCCTGTGCCCGCCGCCAGAAAGCCGTACACCACGACCGCGTTCGACCATGTCGGCACATACACGTTGCCATTCGCCACCGTGGGACTCACGAACTTGGCGAACGTGCCCAGGAAATCGCCGCCGCCACTCATGTCGCTGCTCCAAAGCTCGTTGGCGAGATTGCCGGCGTCGTAAGCGTGCAGCGTGCCCGGCAGCGTCACCTTGGTGTTATCGCCGGTGGTGGCCCACAGGATGCCGGTGCCGTCACTCGCGCCGTTGGCCGAGATTGCCAGCCCGCCGTAAGGATCGGTGCCGCCGGTCGTGCTCGCCGATACCGGTGTCGGGTTGAACGCGCCGCCGGTAATCTCGAAGCACTTGAAGGTGCTGTTCAGCTCGGGAATGTAAACGAGAGCGCCAGTCTGACGCGGCCAGATCGCCAGATTGAAAATGCCCCCGCTCGGCACCGCCGGGATGATCTTCGCGCCGCCGCTCGTGCCGTGTCCCATGGACGTGCCGTCGATCAGGTATAAGTGTCCGGCCTTGTCTCCACCGACGATCGTCTGTGTGCCGGGGATGAGCGCAGGTCCGGCGGCCAAGTCGAAATCGGCGTCGGACAGGTACTTCCAGTCCGGCGGAGTGTACCAGTCGCTCAACGCGGCGGCGTCGGGGGTCATCTTGAGAAAGCTCTCGGAGAAGTTCGCGATGCCGTCGTAATCGCCATTGCCGGTGATCGCGTAGATGTTGCCGACCGCATCGGCGGCGAGTCCCCGGCCGGACTGCCAGATGGCGCCGCCCAGTCCGTTGGAAGTGGTGTTCCAGACGGAGGGCGCTTTGCTGAGGTTCGAGGCGTCATACGCGAACAGCCACCCGTGCCACGGGCCGTCGTCATCGTGAGAGCCGAACGCCGCGATCACTTTACCGCCGGAGAGCAGCAGTGCGGGCCGCTGGATATGCCAAAGCGGGTCGAACGCCACCAAGCCATCCCGCGCTCCGGCGCCGTTGCCCTCCACCTGGCCCGCGATGGTCACCGGGCTGTTCGCCATCTCCTTGCCGCTGCGGATGTCGAGCGCGTGCAGTTGAAATTGCGGGCCGCCGTTCTGCAGCGTGTCGGCGACTACGTAGAGAACGCCGCCAGCCATATCGATCGCCGGCGTGCTCAGGATGCCGATCTCGGGAGCTATGGCGCCGTAATCGCCGAAAGTGCTGCTCGGGACCGAGGGGCCCAGGTTCACCTGCCATAACAGAATCGGAGCGGCGATCGCATCGGCGTCATATGCGTACACGGTGTCGTGCTGCGTGCAGACGAAGAGGAGATTGTGCGTCCCCTGGCCGGGAACGGCGATCGCACTCAGATAGAGCGGCTGTGCGTAGACTTGTCCGTCGACAGGGAAACTCCCTAGCTTGCCAAAACTGCCGAGCGCCACGTTAGCCGGAGTTAGCTTTGTTTCGTTTAGATTGGCGTTGGCGCGATCATTACCGTAATTAGCCGTTACTACGTTAATCTGCGCGGTAATCGGGACAGAAACAATTATTGCGGTGATAAGTCGGATGAAATGGCGCATCGTCTTACTTGCCGGTTAGAACCCGCGCAACCCCCCGAAAGTTTCAGGGCTGATGTGCCGAATCGTACGGGCGCTGCGATTCGCTTAAACTGATCCTGTCATGCAGCTCTTTGGAGCCATTCATTTATCCCTATTGGCGGCGACCGTCGTAATCGCAGTGGTGCTGGCCGCGATCTGCCGGCGAAGACCGAATTCCAGGCGACCGGTACGGCTGTTTCTGGGATGGGCGTTAATCGTCAATGAACTCATCTGGTGGCGTTTCCGGTACGGGCACGAGGGCGTGCATCTGGCGAATCTGCCCCTCCAGCTTTGCGATGTGACGTTGTGGGCCAGCGCAATCGCATGCCTGACGCTGTTTCCGCCGATCGTTGAACTGGCCTACTTCGCGGGCGTCGCCGGCGCTGGCATGGCGCTGCTGACGCCCGATCTCTGGTCGCCATGGCCCGCGTATCCGGCCGTCTATTTCTTTCTGGCGCACGGCGGAATCGTGATCATCTGCGCGGTACTGGTCTTCGGCGGAATCGCGCCTTTGCGCAACGGCGCTGTCTGGCGAGCTTTTGGCCTCCTGCTGGCGTACGCCGCGGCGGTAGGTCTGTTTAACAAAATCTATGGGACCAATTACATGTATTTATGCCACACGCCCAAAAGCGCATCCTTGCTGGATTCACTCGGACCGTGGCCCTGGTATCTGGTGGGCGGCGCGGTAACTGCGCTTGTGTTGTTCTGGTTACTGTGGCTGCCGGCTAGGGCTGTTGATAGTAAGGCGGTTCATTCCCGGCACGCCATTTGATGTTACAGCCCAGGCTGGGCCGCTGCACATCCGGTAAAGACTTTCCGCCCAGCAGCGCATCGATTGCGGCGCGCAGGTCGGCGCCGGTCACGGGAATCTCGGTCTTAGGGCGGCTGCTGTCCAACTGGCCGCGATAGACCAGCCGCCGCGAGTCGTCGAAGAGGAAGAAGTCGGGCGTGCATGCCGCCTGGTAAGCTTTGGCGACGTCCTGGCTTTCGTCGTACAGAATGGGGAAGTCCAGCGCAAGTTCGGCCGCCATTTCGCGCAAACTCTCGGGCGAATCGTCGGGATATTGCGGAACGTAATTGGACGAGATCGCCACGATCGCGAGGTCCGATCCGCGATAATCACGGCCCAGTCTGGCGAGTTCGTGCTTCACGTGCTGCACGTACGGACAGTGGCGCGAGATGAACATGACGAGCAGCGCCTTACGGCCGGCGAAGGTAGCGAGACTGATGCTGTTCCCCGTGGTGACGTCCGGCAGGGTGAAGTCGGGCGCGGGGGTGCCGAGTCCGGCCATGACGGATTCTGTGCGTGCCATGAGTTCAGGATAGCGGAGAAGGACTACTCGTACCGCAATGCGATTTGCGGGTCGATGCGGGAGGCGCGGCGGGCGGGCCACCATACGGCCACCAGGAGCACCACCAGAATCGCCGCCAGCGCGACGGCGAGCGTCAGTGCATCGAAAGCCTTCACCTGGTAGAGCAGGCCGGAGATCCACTTCTGGATGGCGACGGTTGCGACTCCGCCAAGCGCGATTCCCAGTGCGGCGGATCGCAACCCGTGTCCCAAAAACTGGCGCAGGATCTGGCCGCGTTGAGCGCCCAACGCGATTCGGATGCCGATCTCTTGCGTGCGCTCGGCCACTACTTGCGCGATCACGCCATAGATTCCGATGGTGGCCAGCAGCAGGCTGATCCCGCCGAAGACTGCCAGCAGTTCCGCCAGCACGCGACGCATCCCGAGCTTTTCGCCGATGCGCTCGTCCATGGTTTGCACGTCGTACACCGGCACGGCCGAATTGGTCCGGCGCACCGCCTCGCGAACCGAATTCCCGGCCGGCACTTGCGACCGGACCATCGCCGCCGCGCTCTTGAAGTACGGGATCTGCGGCAGCGAGTAGTAGACAACCGGCCGCGTCTCTTCCTCCAAGCCGTCGGCGCGCACCGTGGCGGCCACTCCGACGATTCGCGCCCACCCCTTATACATGGCGAGCTCGTGGCCGAGCGGATCCTGGTTGGGGAAGAAGCGGTCGGCCAGGTTGCGGTCGATCACGCATACAGTAGGCGCTTTGTCATCGTCGGTTTCGGCGAGGTTGCGACCGGCAACGATCGGGATGCGCAGCGTGTGGAAGTACCCCGGTGTGACGAAGTATGCCTCGCCGTGCCACTCGGGCTCGCCGGGCGCGCGCTCGCGATTGCGGATACTAAAACTGCTGGTCAGGCCGCCTTGCGTAAACGGCACCGGATAGGCCAGCGCAGCCGATTCGACACCAGGAGCGCCCTGCAAGGCTGTCTTTAGGCGCCCCTGAAAGCCAGGATCGTTTTCCGGTTTGGTGAAGTACGCCGTCGTGACATTGTGCGCGTCGAAGCCGGGCTGGATTTGTTGCACCGTCCAGAGACTGCGCAGCAGCAGGCCGGTCATCACCAGGAGCACGAAAGCGCCGCCGACTTCCGCGACGACGAAGACATCCTGGAACCAGCGGCGGCGGCTGCGGACCATTTCAGTCGCCTGGCTGTCGCGCAACAGTTGGGTTGCCGGGACCAGTCCGAACAGCAGACCGCTCGCGATCGCCAGGCCGAGTCCGTAGAGCAGCATGCGATTGTCCAGCACGACAAGCGCGAGCAACTGCTTGCCTGGCATCGAAACGCGCGTCACCAGCGAGACGCCTAATTTCGCCATCGCCAGTCCAGCCAGCCCGCCGGCAGCGCCCATTAACAGGCTCTCCAGCAATAACTGCCGGACGATCTGCCAGCGCGTTGCGCCCAGCGAGAGCCGGATGGCCATCTCTTTGCGGCGTCCCGAACTGCGCGTGAGCAGCAAGCCGGCCACATTGGCGCAGCCGGTAACGAGCACCACCAACGCCGCCGCCCACAGCAGCCACAAGGGACTGCGCAAGTCTCCGGCGACGAATGCGGAGAAGGGGGTCAGGTCGAGTCCGTACCCGAACTTGGCCAAGTCGCGGCCTTCTTTCGTGTCGGCAGACTGTTGCGCCTGCGCGAACCGGCGCACGCGCTCGATCGCCTGCTGCGGTGTCACGCCGGCGCGCAACCGGGCGAGCACAGTCATGTTCATGTTGTTGCCATGGCCTTGCGCGACGCGGGCCGGGTCGATCGTCAAAAGCGAGTAGGCCGAGGCGTCGGCAGGATAGCGGAAATCGCGCGGCGCCACGCCGACGATCCGGTACGGCTTGCCATCGAGCGTCACAGAGCGGCCGGCGACAGCGGGATCGCCACCGAACTGCGCCTGCCAGGTGGTGTACGACAGCACGATTGTGTTCCAATCCGTCGCGGAGAAGAAACGGCCGGCGGCGGGGGCTGCGTCGAAGACGGCGAAGAATTCCGGCGTCACGGCGCGACCGAGCATCCGCACGGCCTCGCCGCCGCTGTTATAGGTCCAGACCCGGCCTTCGGCGGCGGCGGCCACCGAGAACACGTCCGTCATACTCTGCACGTCGTGGAAATCCGCCGCCGAGTTGGACGCGTCTTTCATGTGCAGGCTATCGATGTGGACGCGCGCGGCCATCACTCGTTCGGTGTGCCGCATGCCCAGCGGATTCAGCAGCACGGTTTCCAAAATGCTCAGGATGGCCGTGTTCGCGCCGACTCCGAAGGCCACGGTCAGCACCACCGCGGCCGTCAACAGCGGATGGCGCAGCATCAGGCGCAGCGCGAAGCGGACGTCTTTTGCAATGGCGTCGAACCGTGGAAAGGCCCACTCGTCACGGCTAAGGTCGGCGGCTACACCCGTGTTTCCGAATTGGCGGGCGGCAGCGTTGGCGGCGTCGCCGGGCGCCATCCCGTCACGCATGAACTCCTCTTTCAGCAATTCCCGATGCAGGCGGATCTCCTCCGAGAGGTCGCCGTCCAGGCGATTCCCGCGGCTGCGCAGACGAAGACGATTCCAGAATTTCACACGCCCTCCATCACCCTGGCGATGGCCGCCAGGACCATGTCGAATTCCCGAACCTCGGTATGCAGTTGCTTGCGGCCCGCGGCGGTGATCTGGTAAACGCGGGCCTTGCGGTTGGTATCGGTGACTCCCCAATCGGCCTTCACCCAGCCGTTCACCAGGAGCCGCTGCAACGCAGGATAGAGTGATCCTTCGCCCACTTTGAAGGCTTCCTGCGAAAGCCGCCGGATGTGCAGTGCGATGCCGTAGCCGTGGTTGGGTCCACGGGATAAGGTCCGCAAGATCAACATGTCGAGCGTGCCCTTGAGGAATTCAGGATTCGTTGTACCCATCGAGGTTCGATATGTTGGACGTCGAAGGGTCAAGAAGGTTGGCAGGAATTCAGAAAATCCCTTCGTCGGCGCTCGGACCGTAGACCGCCGGAACCAGCGACCCGACGAGTCGCAGGTAGACCGTGAGTTGGCCGCGATGGTGGGCCAGGTGGGACAGCACCGAATCGCGAATGCAGAGGTGGCGAGGGCGGTCGTCGACCAGATTCCCGGCAACCAGGAAACGCCAGTTCCGCATCAGGTGTTCGTCGGTAGTGGCCGACAACGCCTCGCAAGCTTTGGCAACGCTGGCGTCGAGCGCCTCGATCAGTCCTGCCTTTGTCTCGGGCACGGCCGGCGGCTTCCATTCTTCGCCATTGGGGCGCATTTCGAATTCATTCGTCCGGATCATCATTTCGATCCAGGCCGGCATGGTCGCCACCAGGTTTGCCAGGTGGCCGAGCGCCATCGACTTTTCGTGGGGCTTCCAATCGTTGCGGCCCTCGGGCACGCGGTCCAGGACGCGCCGGCTGAGGGCGGCTTCGCGGTCCACTTCGGCGAGAAACATTTCGGTGAGAGTCATTCGCTAATTTCTCCTTGCAAAAACAGAGTACCGGGGCATATATGACACGTGCTGTCATAATTAAAGCCGGATTGTAAATTCATGCGAGCCGACCGTCTCCTCTCCGCCCTTCTTCTGCTGCAGGCGCATCGTCGGATGACCGGGCGCGAATTGGCCGAGCGGCTGGAAGTTTCCATGCGCACAGTGCATCGCGACATGGAAGCGCTGAGCGCGGCGGGTGTTCCGGTGCTGGCGTTGCGCGGCGCGCAAGGCGGCTGGCAGTTGGCCGAGGACTGGAGGGCGCCGGTCCCGGGCCTCGACGAGGCGGAACTGCGCGCGCTGCTCATGTCGCAACCGCGAGTGCTCGGCGATGTGCGACTGGCGGCCGCGGCGGAAAGCGCGTTGGGCAAGCTGATGGCCGCGCTGCCGCTCGCGATGCAGGAGCGGGCGGCGTCGATCCGCCGGCGGTTGTACGTGGACACGCAGGGCTGGCGCGGCGCGTCGGAGAATTTGGCAGTGCTGCCGGTGGTGCAGGACGCCGTGGCCCGCGACCGGAAGTTAACGATCCAGTATCGCAAGCCGTCCGGCGAGTTCGTGGAGCGCGCCGTCGATCCGCTCGGCTTGGTCGCAAAGGGCAGCGCCTGGTATCTGTTCGCCGGCGCGCCCCGCGGGTCGCGCACGTACCGGGTGTCGCGAATCGAGAATGCCCGAGTGCTGGACGAGGCGTGCGTGCGGCCGGCGAAGTTCGACCTCGAGGCGGCGTGGCGACGCTCCCTCGATCAGTTGAAAGGAGACCAGCCGCGAGTGGACGTCACACTGCGGCTCGAGCCTGGCGTGGTCCCGTGGTTCACGCAATGGCAGACGACGGTGGCGGGCAGCGCGTCGACGGGGCCGGACGGCTGGGTGACCATGCGGGTCCGGTTCGAACGCGAGGAGGAAGCGGTGTTCGTGGTGCTGGGACTGGGGGCGCGCGCGGAGGTGCTGGAACCGGCGCGGCTTCGCGAGCGCGTGGCAGCGGCGGTGACCGCGCATTATCGTATGATCGACAGGTGAAGATGCGACTCCCGATCCTTGTGGCGTTGGCCGCCGGTCTGGTGCGCGGACAGGCGGCCAACACTCTGACAGCGGCCGAGAAATCCGCGGGCTGGGTGCTGCTGTTCGACGGGAAAACCACGGCGGGATGGCAGGAAGTCACCGGGCTTCCATTTCCGTCGGAGACCTGGAACATCGAAGACGGATCGCTGCACGCGCTGAATCCCGGCCACGGCTATCAGGATCTGCGCACGCTAGTTGCGCCGCGGTCGTTCGAGTTTCAGTTCGATTGGAAGATCGCCAAGGGCGGCAATTCCGGGGTTAAGTATCTGGTGCAGAAAACCGACCGCTGGACGAACGCGGAGGGACTGCAGGCGCGCGCTCGCGGACTCGAGTACCAGTTGTTCGACGACGAGTCCGATGCCAGCGACAAGCGCAAACTCTGCGGCGCGCTCTACGATGCCATCGCGCCGTCGAGTGCGGCGGCCCGCCCCGTCGGCGAGTTCAACCACTCGGTGCTTGCAGTGCGCGGGGGACATGTGGAGCACTGGCTCAACGGCGTGAAGGTAGTGGAATTCGAGACTTCTTCGCCGCTGGTGCATACGGTGCTGGCGAAGCTTGCGGGCGGAGGTCCGGTGGCGGCCGAGAGCTTTATCTCACTTCAGAATCACGGATCTCCGGTGTGGTTCCGAAATCTAAAGCTGCGCCGGCTGGATCGATAGCGCGTTCTTGCAGTTCGTACAGATGGCGCTCGCCGGGAGCAAGGCGGATCGCATCAGTGAAATCTCTTACCGCGGCGGTATTGTTCCGGAGGGTCAGGTAAAGTTCGCCGCGATACTGGTAAGCCTGCCAGAGCTGCGGATTTTCAGCAATGGTTTTGCTGAGAATCTCGATTGCGCCGTCGACCCGTCCCGATGACGCGACCGTGAACGCCTGATTGAGCAGGGCCGAAGGATCCGGTAGCGTGGCGAACCGCCGCATGCCCAGCACATGGAACACGGCGCCGACAGCGATGCATACAATTGAAAGCTCGAGCGAGCCGTCGAAGGGCCAATTGCCGGTCAGAATCCTGCCTCCCGCGGCCATTCCGAGAAAGAGAATCGCGGCGCCGACCGACACACGGCTCCAGCGGCGCGCCTGAGCTCTCTTCATATGTATTCACCATACTCCACCTCTCCGGCCGCGGAAAGGCGTGACGTGAAATAATGGTCGGTACTCATCAGCTACTGCATGCAGAGCCAGCACCAGAAGTGCGCCATTATCATCGGGGCAGGTCCGGCCGGACTGACGGCCGCGTTTGAGTTGCTTACTCGCGCGGGTGTTCGACCCATCGTGCTCGAAAAAAGCGATCACATGGGCGGCATCTCTCGGACCATTAACTATAAGGGCAACCGCATGGATATTGGGGGCCATCGCTTCTTTTCGAAATCCGACCGGGTGATGGAATGGTGGCTGCGCATGCTGCCGCTGGAAGCGTCGGAAACCGGCACGGCGGCGCTGAAGTACCACGGCATGGAGCGCCGGATCGAACCATCGCCGAACGGCGCAGACCCGGTGGCGACGGACCGCGTGATGCTACTGCGGCCCCGGAAATCGCGCATCTATTATTTGCGGCGTTTCTTCGAATATCCGATCTCTCTGAGTAAGGCGACTCTGCGAAACCTGGGATTTTGGCGAACGTTGCGCATCGGCATGAGTTTTCTGCGCAGCCTGGCATTTCCGATAAAGGACGAGCAGACCCTGGAACAGTTCTTCGTCAACCGCTTCGGCCGGGAACTGTACCTGACATTTTTCAAGTCGTACACGGAAAAAGTATGGGGAGTGCCGTGCGACCAGATCAGCGCCGAGTGGGGCGCGCAGCGAATCAAAGGACTCTCGCTCTGGGCCACCCTGCTGCACGCGCTGCGCAAAATCACCGGAGGAGGCAGGAAGGACATCGCGCAGAAGGGCACGGAGACTTCGCTGATCGAGCAGTTCCTCTATCCTAAGTTCGGTCCCGGCCAGATGTGGGAAGAGGCGGCCCGCCGCATTCGCGAGATGGGCGGCGAGATTCGCACCGGGTATCGCGTGGAGCGCATTGAGACGGACGGCTGGCGCGTCAAAGCCGTACACGCGGTGAACACTGGCACCGGGCTCGCGGAGCGTTTCGAGGGCGATTATTTCTTCTCTACGGCGCCCATCCAGGAGATCATGCGCTCCTTCGATACGGCGCCTCCGCGTAATGTGCTCGAGGTTTCCGACGGGTTGGTGTACCGCGACTTCATCACGATCGGATTGCTCGTCAACGGACTGCGCATCCACGACGAACATCCGCAAGGCAAGCAACTGATTCGCGACAACTGGATCTACATTCAGGAGCCCGACGTCCAACTCGGCAGGTTACAGGTATTCAATAACTGGAGTCCTCACCTGGTGGCCGATTCGTCAAAAGTCTGGCTCGGGTTGGAATACTTCTGCAACGATACGGACGAGATCTGGAAGATGTCCGACGACCGCATGAAGGCCCTGGCCATCGACGAGTTGAGTCGAATCGGAATCATCGAGACAGGCGCGGTGCTCGATGCCACGGTGCTGCACATGGAGAAGACTTATCCGGCATACTTCGGCACTTACGATCGTTTCGGCGAAATCCGCGAGTATGTGGACCGGTACGAGAACCTTTTTCTGGTGGGCCGCAACGGCATGCATCGTTATAACAACCAGGACCACTCGATGCTGACCGCGATGACGGCTGTCGATAACATCATTGCCGGCGTCACCGCTAAGGACGCGCTGTGGGAAGTGAACACGGAGATGGAGTATCACGAGGAATCGGAGAACCGCGGGTGAAGCGCCGGCCGGTACTCTGGTGCCTGCTGGTATTGGCGATCGTCAACATCGTAATCGTGGCGAAGCTCTTCGCCATCGAATACCTGTCGTATAACGGTTCGGTCGAGGGTTCGTTCATCGCCATCGCCCGCATCATGGCCAAGTATCCCGGGCAGTGGAGTTGGTGGCCGTACTGGGGCTGCGGCATGCCGTTCGAAACGGCGTACTTGCCCTTCTTGCACGGAATTGTGGCATCGGCGATTCTCTTGACTCACCTGCCGGCGGCGCGCGCTTTTCACGTCGTGATCGCGGCAGTATACGCCGGCAGCACTCTTTCGGTGTTCTGGATGGCGCTGGTGTTGAGCCGCAAACTCGCGGCCAGCTTTATCGCCGGGCTGGCGTATTCGTGCGTGTCCTGCGCCGACCTGTTCATCCCGCAGATCCGGCTGGATTCGGGCGGTGCGTTCAATCTGCGGCGGCTGCAGATTCTGGTGGCGTACGGCGAATCGCCGCACACGCTGGCTTTGGCGCTGCTGCCGATCGCGGTGATTTGCTTCTCCTACGCGTTCACGCGGCGCGGCGCAAAATGGAAAATCCTGGCGAGCGTGCTGTCGGCGGCCGTCGTGTTGAGCAACGCGTTCGGAGTCGTGGCGCTGGGCACGGCGGTGATCTGCTGGCTCATGGCGTTCCGGATGAAGCCGTGGTGGAAACCGGCGGCGATCGCGTCGGCCATCGGGGTGGTGAGTTATTGCTGGATCAGCCCGTGGCTGAGTCCGGCGATGATCCGCGCGATCCGGATGAGCGCGCCGACTGCCGGGGGGGACTTTCGGTATCGCGCCGAATCGTGGGTCGCACTGGCCGCGATGCTCGCCGTGATGCTGGTTCTGTGGCTGGTGATGCGGCGCGCCGGAATGCCGGGGTATGTGCAATTCTTCGTGCTCTACGGCTACATCCACACGGCCTTCGTTGTCATCTGGTACGCGTGGAAAGTGTCGGTGATCCCGCAGCCCGGCAGGTATCAGTTGGAGGTCGATCTGGCGTTGCTGCTGGCAATCGTTTTTGTCGGCGACTGGCTGCTCGAACGGGTGACGGTGCGGGCGCGCCGGATCGCCGCCACGGCCGTGATTGCGGTGCTCGCAGTGCAGTGCCGATACGCCATTCATTTCGGATACCAATTGATCCAACCTTTGGAGAATCCGATGGAGTATCGGATGGCACGCTGGTTAGACGAGCACCGGCCGGGCGAGCGCGCCTTCATGGGCGGATCGGCGTCCATGCTGTACAACGTGGTGACTGATAATCCGCAACTCAAGGGCAATCACGATCAGGAGTCGGTGAATCCCTTTCTGGCGATCGTCGCGTACACGATTTATAGCGACATGAATGCCGGGGATCGCGCCGCAGATTACTCCGTGTTCTGGTTGAAGGCTTATGGGACGCCGTTGATTTCGGTGTCGGGGCCGGACAGCAACGACGCGTACAAGCCGTACACGCACCCCCGGAAATTCGAAGGCGTGCTGCCGGTGGTGTGGCGCGATGGCGACAACACCATTTACGAAGTGCCGGTGCGCTCGAAATCGCTGGCGCATATGATGCCGGCATCGTCGGTGGTTGGCCGGACGCCGATCCACGGTTTGGATATCGGACCGGCCGAGGCATACGTGGCGGCCCTGGACGATGTCCGGTATCCGCCGGCGGAATTTCGCTGGAAGAGCCTGAGCGAAGCGGAGATTCATGCGCAGGTCGCTCCGGGCCAGGTGATTACTGCACAGGTGACGTACGATCGCGGTTGGGAAGCGTGGGTGCAGGGCCGGCGTCAGCCACTGCGCGGCGACGGTTTGGGCCTGATGGTGATCGATCCGGATTGCCAAGGGGAGTGCGACGTGACGCTCCGCTTCACCGGAAGGCGGGAGAGGTGGATCGCTCGTGGCTTGAGTCTGGGAGCGATGCTGTTCGCGTTGGGGTACGCGCTGTGGAGCGCTAAAACGTCAGGCGGCCGATTCGCCCGCGCGGTCCCACCGCCCATTGCAGGCTGAAAGCGTTGTAGTTGCCCGTGTCGAAAGTGGTCCAGGATTTGGCGCCGTCGGTGGAAATGTCGGACCCCGAGGTTCCGGTGGCCAGCCAGGCTTTGCGGTCGGGGAGCCATGCGATTGCGGAGCGGAATCCTTTGGGACGCGCGGGAGGCTCGGTCCAGGTTACGCCGCCGTCGGTGGTCAGCGCGATGTTCTTGCTGTCCTCCGGCGGCTTGGAATAGTCGCCGCCGACGGCGATTCCGTGGAGCGCGTTCGAGAAGGCCAGAGAGAAGATCCCGGCGGCCGCGGCGTCGTTGCGGATGGGTGTCGTCGAGACTCTCCAGGTCTTGCCGCCGTCTTGAGAGTGGAACACGCGCGCGCCGCCAGGTCCGCCGGTGCCGAACCATACCTCGGACGTGCCCAGGACTGCGATGGAAGAATTGCTGGCCGCGAATGCTCCTTCGCCGGAGAGCGCTGCCGGTGCATGCTGGCGGGTCCAGTGCTTGCCGCCATCGGCGGTGGTGAGAATCGCGAATTCGCCGTCCACCGGATCGCCGAGAACTATGGCGTGCAGGGGGTCCCAGAACACCAGTTCATCGAGGAAGCCCTTGGCATCGGGATTAGTCAGTAGAAGGTCCCAGTGACTGCCGCCATCGGCTGTGCGGTAGATGCGGGATTTGTCGCCCGGGCCGATGCTCAGCAGATATACATTCTGTTCGTCGACCGCATGGACAGCGCGAAAATCCAGTTGTTCTGCGCCGGGGACTTTATTGGCCTGCCAGGTATTGCCTCCATCTTTCGTCACGAGCCATGTGCCGCCGCTGCCACTGGCGAACGCGACCTTGGAGTTAACGGCGTTGATACCGCGCAGGGACGCGTTACTGCCGCTGATCTGCGGCGTCCAGGTTTGCGCCATGCAGGCGACAGCCATCAGAGAGGCGAGGACGAATTTCATGGTCTCACCAGTATAGGGGTCGTGACTCGATTGAGGAGTTGGACCAGGGCTTCCATATGGATGGGTTTGGCCAGGTAGTCGTCCATCCCGGCCGGCAGGCACCGCTCGCGGTCGCCGCTCATGGCATGCGCCGTCAGCGCCACAATAGGCGTGCGCTCACCGCCCGAGGTTTGCTGCCGCTCGCGGATCGCCGCCGTCGCTTCAAAGCCATCCATCTCGGGCATCTGTACGTCCATCAGGATTACGTCGAAACGCTCGCGACCAGCCGCGTCCCGTGCTTCGCGGCCGTTCTTTGCCGTCACCACGCCGTGGCCCATGCGTTCGAGCATCAGTTGAGCCAATCTTTGATTTACGAGATGGTCTTCGGCTAAGAGAATCCTCAGCCGCCTCGCGGCATGATCTTCGAGGGATACCGGCCGCACGTCCCTTAGACTCGGCGAGACCGGTTTGGCCGCCTCGCGGAGCAGCGCAGTGAAAGCGAACTTACTGCCCGAGCCCGGCGTGCTGCGTCGAAGATGATCGACTGCTTGTCCTTCCGCTACTTCCACGACTACTGGAAGGACCAGCGAGCGCTCCTCAAGGACAACCCGGAGGGCGAGTACCTGGAAGTGGCGCTCCGCAATGCCATCGCACTCGGGGCCGGCTGGCGCGCCGCCGAAGCCGACCTGCGCCTGATTGTCAGCTTATGTATCAGCGAGCGCTGCCGCTATGAAACCCTCACCGACCTGCAAACTTTACGAGAGCCGCTGACGGTCAGCGTGGAGGGCGACCGATCGCACGTGGCGCAATACTTCAACATCGCGTCTCTGGATGCCTTGGAAAGGAAGCCGGCGCAGCTTCCGGCCGGCACCAGTTTCCGCCTCCGCGTGCAGTCGTCCGATCGTGACCGCATTGTCGAACGCCTGAAACAATTTGGCGCGCGGAAAGGACTGTCCTTTCAATTAACATCGTAAGAGATGATCTACACCTCCTACGACATGGTCCAGGATTGCCGCGCCGATAAGCCCGAGGGTTGGACTTACTTTGTTTCCAACTACGTCCCGCTCATCCGCAAACTGCTGGCCCACTATGGCGGCAGCGGCGAACTCAACCGCATCCTGGTGGCCGTGAGCAAGGCAGGTTCGAGTCTGTTCCAGTCGATGGAGCCCGTCCCAGAGCGCTGGTTCATCGCGGAGTTGCGTCAGAAGGTGCTGACGGAACTGCCTGTGCCAGCTCCTGGCATCGCGGTCGACCTGGAGACCGTCGCCGCGGCATTCGAACCGCTGACACTCGCGGAGAAGCAGGTCGCCTGGATCGAAACCATGAACTACGACTCGGCCCTGACCGGGGCCATGATGCGCATGGCGCCCAAGACGGTCGAGAAGATCCGCGAGCGGGCGTCGGAACTCCTGCGCGGCAAGGTCGATTCCTGGCGGCGGGGTCTGTTGGTCGAGAACGGGCGGGTGCTGGGACAGGAAGCCGCTGCCGCAGGCGGAAAGGATTGTCTGCCGGTCAAGGTTTTCCTCGATATCCTGGACGGCCGCACAACGTGGCAGGGTAGGGAAAGCATGGAGCAGCACGTGCTGCGCTGCTGGCACTGCATCGACCACTACAGCCGGATGGTGGAAGTGCTGGAGTTGATTCGCGGGGTCCAGCCGTTGACGGAGCAGGAGGCTGCGCCGTATCTGCAACTGCTCGGTATCCGGACGGCGAAGCAGTCGATTTGGAAGCGAATCGCGGGCAAAGGATAACCTGGATCCGCAGTACTAGTATTCACAAGGTTCGAAAAAGGAAAAAAAGTTGGCGGCAGCTATATTTCCCGCAGCCACGTTTGGCTCCTATGTATAGAACAGGACGAAACCGTATGCGAAGCAATCAGGAGCGCTTAGGATAGCTATGAGCCATTACGGCATAGTCGAATGGGTGGATTTCGCCAGAGGCGTAGCCCGGTCCGGCGAAACGGAGGCAATGGGTGCTCACCTTGCGGGGGGCTGCCCGGAGTGCCGGAGCATAGCGGATTTCTGCGAAAAGCTGGCGAGAGTCTGCCAAGGCATGGCAGCCATCGCAGTCCCGCAGAGCGTTGTGCAGAGGGCGGCATCCATATTTACGGCGGGGGCTTCCCGCCCGTCCAAACGTTCTTTCAGGATTCCGATTGAATTGGTCTTCGATAGCTTCCTGGTCCCCGCCGCAGCAGGTCTTCGCGCCAGTTGGCAAGTAGGCTGGCAGGCGTTATATCATGCCGGCGATTGTTCGCTGGATCTGCGCCTCGAGCCCGAATTGCATACGGGCCGCGCGGCCATCATCGGCCAGGTAGCGAACCATCAGGCGCCGGAGGCCGAAATGGCCGATCTGCCTGTCTGCCTGAAATCGGGAAAAGTGGTGGTAGCGGAAACGCGCAGCAACCGGTTCGGCGAATTCCAAATGGAATACGAACAACAAAAGCGATTACAGCTTTATGTTTACTTGGACGGGGGTGCCCGGTTTATCCAGGTCCCGCTCAAGAGATTCGTCGCCGATACGCCTGTCGGAGGGAACCGGCTGCAAGCCACCGCTACTCCTAAGCGTCAGCGCCCGGGCGGGTCGAGCCGGAGTAAGGGGAGCAGAGGCTAGCTCATGTCACGCAAACTGCACATGCTCCTCCACCCGCTTTTCCTGCTGCTGCCGGTTCTGTGTGCGTCCGCCCAGGACCATTTCATCGTGCGGGTTGGTCCGGGGCAGTTGAGTCATCTGGTGACTCGATTCGGACTGACGGTTGAAACCTCCTTGGTCGAATTGGGGAACAACGTTCACGTGGTCACCGCCCCGGCAGGTTCTGGTGTGACGGCGGATATCTTGGCCGCCGAACCGGGCGTTCAATCGGTAGAAGGCGATCAGCCGATCACACTTCCCGGCAAGTCCAACATTGTGAACCGGCCGGCGAACGGCAAGTTCGGCAAGGCCAGCGGAGGCGGCATCATGCCGCCGGCTTCCACTCCCGGTTACTTCTATCAGCCCGCGGCCGCAGTCATCGGACTCGAGGGTGCTCATGAGATCGCGACCGGCACGGGCACGGTGGCTTTTCTGGACACCGGCGTGGATTTTACGAATAACATCCTGACCTGGAATCTGGTTCCCGGAGCCGATTTTACGAGTCCGAACGGAGGCCTGGGACAGGAATCGTTCCAACTGGGCCAATCCACCACGTCCATTCTGGATAGCGATTCGGAAATCGTACTGAGCCAGTCGACCACGTCGATTCTGGATTACACGAAGAGCAGTCAATCGACTACATCGATTCTGGATCAATCCACGACGTCGATTCTCGATCAGTCCACGACTTCGATTCTCGACGACGGCACTCCGGTTCCCAACGCTTACGGCCACGGAACCATGGTGGCGGGCGTGATTCACATGGTGGCTCCGACTGCCATGCTGATGCCGGTGAAGGTCTTCAACGACGACGGGACTTCGCAGCTTTCCACCTTGTTGAGCGGTTTCTATTGGGCCATGAACCATGGAGCCCGGGTGATCAATATGAGCTTCAGCCTGGGCAGCGCGTCGCCCGAATTTCAGAAGGCGCTGCAGACGGCGAGTTCAATGGGCATCCTCTGCGTGGCGTCCGTCGGCAATGACGGGCAGCAGATTCTGGTGTATCCGGCGGCGTACTCGAACGTGATCGGAGTGGCTTCCACGGACAACTCCGGCGTGCGCAGTCCCTTCTCGAATTATGGACCCATTGCGGCGCTCGCGGCGCCCGGGGAAGAGATACTTTCCACGTATCCCGGCAATCGTTTCGCGGCAGGGTGGGGTACTTCGTTTAGCTCGCCGATGGTGAGCGGCGCGATGTCACTGTTGTTGCAGATGAACTCGCAACTGAATCAGCAGACGGCGAGCAATGCCCTTTCGCAGGCGAATCCGCTGGCTGCCGGATTAGGGGCCGGCGAGTTGGATCTGGTGAAGGCTTTGCAGTACGTGATCGCGCACGGCGGTAACCACTAGCGCAGGCGGGGAACGAAGACATGGTGTATCGGATAATACTGCGCTCCGAGTGTACCCCCAGGCAGACCGCGTCGGGGAACCCGGTCTTGAAGACCAGACTCGTCTGGACAGGAGATGAACGGCTGCAGAGTGTGCTGCAGGTATCGCCCAAGGACCACACGACCAACCAGGAGGATCGACCCTATGACCGCTGAACGACGAACTACAACCAGACGCGTGGTGCATTGCCGCCCCATGACGAGTGCACTGGAGGCACGTCCCGCCGCGGCCGAACCGGCGCCAATCTGGTTCGCCGCGCTGGTTGCCGTCACCGGGCGGGTCAACGCCGAGAGTTCGGTGCGGTTCGAATACGTTTCGGGACGGGCGATCTATACGAATTCACTGCACGACACGCAGGAGATCGACGGCCTCGGTGTGAGCCTGCATCGCGGTCAGACCCTGGCCGTGTACTGGGCACCGGGCGAAACGGCGTACACGATGGAAGTCTACCGCCAGAATCGCCGCGCCTGCGCATAGGTTTGTTGCAATTGGCGAACGGGCCGGGAGTGGGTGCTCCCTGCTCGTTCGCATTTTCTTAGGGCCAACTCTTGTTAGAATCAACGCCTTGATTGGACAAATGCGATTGAGGCGACGGCTTTGCGATTCGCTGATGGTTTGCGTACTGGCGGCGCTGGTGTGGCCGTGCACGGCGGCCGGCGATGCGCTGTCGGACATGCGCAAAGCGGGCCGGATGCGGTGGGGAGGGGATCAGGAGGGCGGCGGTCCTTACGTCTTTCCGCAGGACAAGGATCCTTCCCAGGTGACCGGCTTCGAGGTCGACCTTGCCGACCGCATCGGGCAGTATCTCAAACTGAAGCCGGAATTCACGCAGGGGCAGTGGGACCGGATGCCCGACATGCTGCGAACCGGCAAGATCGACGCCATCATCAACGGTTACGAGTTCACGGCGCAACGCGCCGAGACCATGGACGCGACGATCCCCTACTATGTGTACGGGCTGCAACTGATGGCGCGCAGCGACAATCCCCGGATCACTTCCTGGGCCGATCTGAAGACCGGCAAGGTAAAGATCGGCGTGCTGGATGGCTCGGCGGCGGAAACCTACGCGCGCAGTTTTTGCGGCGACTCGTGCGAGGTCGTGGCCTATGACGGCAATACGGATACCCTGCGGGAGGTCGAGACCGGCAAGCTCGGCGCGACGATTGAGGATACTCCGATCGCCTCTTTCTACGCGCCGCGTTTCCGGGCGTTACGCCGCATCGGCCCGCCCGTTCAGCGGGGCTACTACGTCATCTACGTGCGGAAAGGCGAGACTGCTCTGCTGCGGGCGTTGGACCAGGCCATCATTCTGATGGAGCGCAACGGCGACCTCGAACGCATCTACCGGAAGTACGGGATCTGGGATGCGCAACAGGCGGAACTTGCCGATATCGCGGAGAAGGGGCGCTTCTACGGGTACGCCAACGCGACCGATTCCGCGATCCGGATGGACCAGATGCCGACCGAGGAGTGGGTCAACGTCAGCACACGCAAACACGGTTGGGAGGTAGTGAAGGATTACGGCGGCATCCTGGTGCAGTCGGCCGGGGTCACGATCGTGCTGTCGGTGCTCTCGTTCCCGCTTGCGATTCTGCTGGGGCTGATGATCGCCATTGGCCGGCTCTACGGGCGTCCCTTCCTGCGCATGCCGCTCACCGCCTACGTGGAATTCCTGCGCGGCACACCCGTCATGCTGCAGCTTTACTTCATCTTCTTCTTCTTGCCGGAGATTGGCGTGCGCGTTCCGGCCTTCTGGACGGCCATATTCGGACTCGCCATCAACTATTCGGCTTACGAGTCGGAAATCTATCGCGCAGGTCTGCAGGCAATTCCCAAGGGGCAGATGGAAGCGGCGCTGTCGCTCGGCATGTCGCGCGTGATGGCGTTGCGCCGCATCATCGTGCCGCAGGCGGTGCGGATCGTGATTCCACCCGTGGTCAACGACTTCATCGCGCTGTTCAAGGACACGTCGGTCTGCTCGGTAGTGACGATCGTGGAACTGACCAAGCGGTTCTCCGTGCTTTCCATGAGCACCCAGGCGACGGTGGAACTGATGGGCATGACAGCTGCCCTCTACCTGATGATGAGTTACCCGATGTCACTGGTCGCGCGCCACATCGAGACGCGCCTCGGACTGGAGCAGGCGGCGTGATCAAGGTCGTGAACCTGGTCAAGCGATACGGGGACACCGAGATCCTGAAGGGCATCTCGCTGGAAGTCCGAAAGGGAGAGGTGCATTCGATCATTGGACCCTCTGGCGGCGGCAAGAGTACCTTCCTCCGCTGCATCAACGGACTGGAGCCGTTTCAGTCGGGTGAGCTGCAGGTCGGCGATCACGTGCTCACGCCGGCGATCAATGGGCGCTCCGACGCGCGCCTGCTCGAGGCCGTTCGGCGGCAGGTGGGTTTCGTCTTCCAGCAGTTCAATCTCTTTCCGCATCTCACGGTGCTGGAGAATGTCATGGAAGCGCCGCTCTACGTTCTCAAGCTGAAACGCGCCGAGGCTAAGGAACGAGCGGAGCGGCTGCTGGCGCGAGTGGGGCTCGCGGCGAAACACGCCGCCTATCCGCGGGACCTCTCGGGCGGCCAGCAGCAGCGCGTCGCGATCGCGCGTGCGCTGGTGATGCAACCGGACGCCATCCTCTTCGACGAGCCGACCAGCGCGCTCGATCCGGTGATGGCGGGAGAAGTCCTCGCGCTGATCGAAGGCCTCGCCAAGGACGGGCAGACCATGATCGTGGTGACTCACTCGATGGGATTCGCGCGAAATGTCGCCAGCCAGGTGCACGTTTTCGCCGACGGCTACGACGTCGAGAGCGGGCCGCCTGCGAAGGTATTCGGCTCGCCCCAGCACCCTACCACGCAGGCGTTTTTATCCCAGACTGCTAAAGACTGACCTTGGCCAAGCTGTCCATGTATTCCATAGGGCAGCCGACGCCGTCCACTTTCGCTCCCAAGCCGCGGAGCACATCGATCGCAACCATGCGCCGATAAGCGTTAAAGGTAATCACGTGCGCGAACGTGCCGCCAAAGGTGAACGTCTCCGGCGGCTCGCACAGGGCGTCGACAAAGGTGTCCTCCCAGGCGCTCCGATTGCGTACATCCGTAAGCACGCTGTGGAAGGACTGATCGGCTTTTTCGAGGCGCGCCAGCATGGCCGAAGGCGTTCGGTCCTTGGGCGGGGCGTTGTCGAACAGCGGCGTACTGCCGCCCGACATGGCTGCGGCCCAGGCTTCCTTCGTCTGCACCATGCGGTCCAGAAGCTGGCGCAGGCTGCGATCCGGTCCATCCCATGGAAAGACGTGGATCTGGTTAGCAAGAGGGCGGTCTAACTGCGCGTCGTCCAGCGTGTTCGCCAGATCGAGCAGGCGTCGCGTGTGCCAGGATTCCTGGCCGGAGAAGATATCAAAGAGATCCATAAATGGATCGGCTCCTTTCGTTTCGTGCTTACCGGAAGGGTGATGAATTCCATTGGCCGCGTGGATGTGAGTGTGCGTTGCTCCCATGCGGCGATAAATGCTCGGTGAAACGCCGAAGGCACTGCGGAAGGCACGGGTGAAGGCTTCCACCGATCCGTAATTGGCTTCGAGACCGATGTCCGTCACCGAGAGTTTGGTGCGAGACAACTGCCATGCCGCGCGCTCAAGCAGCAGCCTGCGGCGCATGGCAACCGGCGTCTCGTCGATCAGGGCCCGGAACACACGGTAAAACTGCGATCGGCTCAAATAAGCGTGGCGGGCGTAACCGTTTGCATTCTGCTCTTGATCGAGCGAATCGACGACGAGTTCACGTAGCCGTTGTGTTTCGTCCACACAAGGAAAATACCACTTTGGCGTGAGCGTCCGCCTGATCGGAAGTCCCAAAAATCTTGACATTCCAAGCGGAAGGCTCTACTCTCCCTATAGAAAGTCTATAGGAGTCTTATGGGCTGACCGAAGTCCCTCGCGAAACTGAAGCGAAACGTTTTTAGCCGGACGGAGGCCGAGTCCCAAGTGGACGCCGAACTCCGCGCCCTATGTGGATTTCGACGCTCGGGATAACGAGAGGGTACCGGTCGCGATCGTGAATCGGGCGCTAGCGGAAAAGCTGTGGCCGGGGGCGAGTCCCTTGGGCCGGACGGTCGACTTTCAGAGCCGGCCGGGGAAAATCATCCGGGTGGAAATCGTCGGCGTGGCGCAGGACCCGCGGTACGAGTCGGTCTGGAAAACCGGCGAACCTTCTATTTATCTGCCGGCGGCGGAGTGGAAATGGCCGGTCGCCAACCTGCTGGTTCGGACTACGGCCGCTCCGCGCACCGTGCTCGCGGCAATTGGGCGCGATTGGGCGGCGCATGCCCCCGGGTTCCGCTGTACGGCCAAAAGACCGGCGAGGAGATGGTGGCTGCGGCGCTGGCTCCCCAACGGTTGGCGGCGCTCCTGCTCGGTTCCTTCGCGATTGTGACTATCCTGCTGGCGACAGTGGGGTTATACAGCGTGATGGCCTTCTCGGTCCGGCAGAGGACGCGCGAGATCGGGATTCGCCTGGCGATCGGGGCGCGGCCGGGGAACGTCCTGCGGCAGGTGTTGGCCCGGGCCATGGCGATGGCGGCGATCGGGATGATGGTCGCGGGTGGCGCCGCCTGTTTCGCGGTCATGCGGCTGGTCGCGCCCCAATTGCGGGGCGTTTCGCCTTACGACGGGCTGACTTTCGCGGCCGTGCTCGTGCTGCTGACCGCCGTTTCGGCCGTCGCGGCGCTGCTTCCGGCCGTTCGTGCGGCGCGCGTAGATCCGCTGACAGCGCTAAAGTATAAATGAGGCGAGGGCCACCACCAACCGGGAGTGCCGGTAGATTTGCACACCCTGCGGGTCGGTGAAATCTCGTGCGATTTGAATCATTTGCGCGACGGCGCTTGCGCTTTTTGATTCATTTCGATATGATTTAGAGGTTTCGCGAGAATAGCTTTCAGTTCCTGTGCTACCACCCGTCTGCGGCGGGTCCGGCCAGGGGCGAGGCCCCGAGGTTCTACCGGTTACGCCGACTAGTTCATGGGCCTGTCCGATAGCAAGTAATCCTCGCTGTTAGCGACCTGATGTTTTTCCGGCAACTCTTTTATAGGGTCCGGCAGGTTGTGATCGCACCACTTTAGAGTTTTTAAACCGCAAAGAGGAAATTCGTGCCGACGTTTAACCAACTTGTGCGTAATGGGCGGAAGCCGCCACGCTGGAAAACCTCCAGTCCTGCGCTGGAAAGCTGCCCGCAAAAGCGTGGAGTTTGCACGCGCGTTTATACTTCCACCCCCAAGAAGCCCAATTCCGCGCTGCGAAAAGTAGCGCGTGTGCGCTTGACCAACGGGATCGAAGTGACCACGTATATCCCCGGCGTTGGCCATAACCTGCAGGAGCACTCGATCGTGCTGATCCGCGGTGGCCGCGTGAAGGATCTTCCGGGTGTGCGCTACCACGTGATCCGCGGCGCGCTGGATACAGCCGGCGTTGCGAATCGCAAGCAGGGCAGGTCGAAATACGGAGCCAAGAGGCCGAAATCGTAGGAACGTATGCCGCGAAGAAGAAGAGCAGTCATTCGTGAAGTATTGCCGGATCCGGTCTACAATTCCACCCTTGTCGAGAAGTTCGTCAACTCGATGATGTGGGAGGGCAAGAAGAACACCGCACAGGGGATCTTCTACCAGGCCATGGATAAATTGAGGGAGCGCACCAGCGACGATCCGCTCAAGGCATTCAAGAAAGCCGTCGAGAACGCCAAGCCGCTCCTCGAAGTGAAGACTCGCCGCGTGGGTGGCGCCAACTATCAGGTGCCGATCGAAGTGCCGCAGAATCGCCGGACTTCGCTGGCCATGCGTTGGATCATCACGCAGGCGCGGACGCGCCCGGAAAAGGGCATGTCCGAGAAGTTGGCGAACGAGTTGAACGACGCCGCCAATCTCCGCGGCGGAGCAATCAAGAAGAGGGACGACGTCCACCGTATGGCGGAAGCCAACAAGGCGTTCGCCCACTACAGATGGTAGGTCCGGCAATGCCGGTCAAGAAAAGGAACCAGGTTTAAAGCATTTTATGGCAAGAACGACCCCGCTTGAGAGGATGAGGAACATCGGCATCGCAGCACATATCGATGCCGGTAAAACCACAACCACGGAGCGCATTCTTTACTACACCGGCCGTTCGCACAAGATTGGCGAAGTCCATGAAGGCACTGCCACCATGGACTGGATGGAACAGGAACAGGAGCGCGGCATCACGATCACGTCGGCCGCCACCACCTGCTCCTGGCGCGACATGCAGATCAACATCATCGACACTCCCGGCCACGTGGATTTCACGGCCGAGGTGGAGCGCTCCCTGCGCGTGCTCGATGGCGCCGTGGCGGTTTTCGACGCCGTGGCCGGTGTGCAGCCCCAATCGGAAACGGTGTGGCGGCAGGCCGATAAGTATCGCGTTCCCCGCATTTGCTTCATTAATAAGATGGACCGCGTCGGCGCCGATTTCTACCGCGCCGTCGACACCATCGTGGACCGCCTCAAGGCCAAGCCGGTACCGATTCAGATTCCGGTCGGTGCCGAAGATCGGTTCAAGGGCATTGTCGATCTGGTCGAAATGAAGGCCGTGATCTGGCGCGATGAAACGCTGGGCGCGAAATTCGACGTCGTGGACATCCCCGCAGACCTGGTCGAAAAAGCGCAGAGCTATCGCGAGCAGATGATCGAAGCCGTCAGCGAATTCGACGACGCGCTGTTCGAGAAGTTCGTGCACGGCGAAGCTCTCACCATCGACGAGGTTCGTGCCGGCATCCGCAAGGCCACCATCGGGCTGAAGATCTTCCCGGTGATCTGCGGTTCGGCATTCAAGAACAAAGGCGTCCAGACCATGATGGACGCGGTAGTCGATTACCTCCCCTCGCCGCTGGACATTCCTCCGGTCAAGGGCCTGGACGTCGACAATCCGGAAATCACGGTGGAGCGCAAGCCCTCCGACGACGAGCCGTTCGCCGCCCTTGTCTTCAAGATCATGACGGACCCGTACTCGGGCCAGCTCGCCTTCTTCCGCGTTTACTCCGGAAAGATGAACGCCGGCCAGTCGGTGTTCAACGTCGCGAAGGGCCGCTCGGAGCGCGTCGGACGCCTGATGCGCATGCACGCCAACAAGCGCGAGGACATCAACGAGATAATGGCGGGCGATATCTGCGCCGCCGTCGGCCTCCGCACCATCTCCACAGGCGACACGATCTGCGACGAAGATCATCCGGTGATGCTCGAAAAGATCGACTTCCCGACGCCCGTTATTCAGCTCGCAGTCGAGCCGAAGACCAAGGCCGACCAGGAAAAGCTGGGCATGGCCATCGCGAAGCTGGCGCAGGAAGATCCCACGTTCAAGGTCAACACCGACCCCGAAACCGGCCAGACGATTCTCTCCGGCATGGGCGAGTTGCACCTGGAAATCATCGTGGACCGCATGATGCGCGAATTCGGCGTCGCGGCCAACGTCGGCAAGCCGCAGGTGGCGTATCGCGAGACCATCCGGCAGATGTCGGAATTCGATTACACCCACAAGAAACAGACGGGCGGCAGCGGTCAGTACGCGCGCACGAAGCTGCGGGTGGAACCGAACCCCGGCAAGGGCTACGAGTTCGAAAACGATATTAAGGGCGGGAACATTCCCAAGGAATTCATCCCCGCGGTCCAAAAGGGTGTTGTGGAAGCGCTGGAAGGCGGCATCCTGGCGGGCTTCCCCATGGTCGACATCAAGGTCTCCGTGTTCGACGGCGATTATCACGAAGTCGACTCGTCCGAAATGGCCTTCAAGATCTGCAGTTCGATCTGCGTGAAGGAAGCCGCTCGCAAAGCGAAGCCGGTTCTTCTCGAGCCGGTGATGGCTGTCGAAGTAGTGGTGCCGGACGAATACATGGGAACGGTCAACGGCGACTTGATCTCACGCCGTGGACAGCTGGAAGGCACGGAAATTCAGGGAACCACGCAGATGATCCGTGCCAGCGTGCCCTTGAGCGAGATGTTCGGTTATGCGACCGAATTGCGCTCGCGTACACAGGGCCGCGGTAGTTTCACGATGCACTTCTCGCGGTACGAGGAAGTGCCCAAGAGCGTAGCGGAAGAAATCGTCAGCAGGGTCCAGGGAAAAGTAACCAAATAGGCCTCGCGAAAGCGACAAGCGCGAGTTGGCATTTATAAGGAGATTGGTGGCATATGGCAAAAGAAAAATTTGACCGCAGTAAGCCGCACGTAAACATCGGGACGATCGGACATATCGATCACGGCAAGACCACCCTGACGGCGGCGATCACGAAGGTGCTGGCCAAGCACAATCCGAAAGTGAAATTCCGGAGTTTCGACTCGATCGACAACGCGCCGGAAGAAAAGGCCCGTGGT
>Ga0105240_10001766_pt1 | contig 36515 bp, 24 predicted proteins | sample KBSC54metaG_FD_80426 | JGI IMG/M metagenome (GOLD analysis project Ga0105240, IMG submission 80426) | Corn rhizosphere microbial communities from Kellogg Biological Station, Michigan, USA - KBS C5-4 metaG | ecosystem: Host-associated > Plants > Roots > Rhizosphere > Soil | place: Michigan, USA... | reverse complement strand
GCGTTGAGCGATGCGCTGCGCCCAGTGCTGGGAGAGGAATCCTTGCGCTATACGTTGCTGGCTCTCTCCCCCGGGTATCTGTCAGGCGCGTGGCTCTTATGGCAGTCTAGCAAGACAGTAACCGATGATCTCGCACGGTCCTGCATAACTTGAGCCCGCTACCCAGACCTTGTCGACTGAGGGCCCATGGGGCTGATCTCCGGGCATGGTCATCGAAGCGGTAACCGAGCTCTGAAGTCATCCCTTGCCGAACTTATCGTCGGGATCTTGCGTGAGCGCTATTCAGACTTCGGCCCGACATTAGCGGCCGAGAAGTTGCGCAGTCAACACAACATTGTGGCCGCTAAGGAGACTGTCAGACCACTGCAGATTGCCTCGGGACTGTGGATTCCGCGCAAGCTTCACCCCCCGAAGATTCATCGGCCACGAGTTCGCCGAAACTATCTCGGGAGCTTATTCATATCGATGGCTGCGAGCATTGCTGACTTGAGGATCGGGGGGCCGGCATGTGCCGGGCGCTTACGGACGCACCTCATGACAGATGGGTCGGCCCCGGCATCGATACTTGCGGAGCACAGTGACCTAAGTCACCTTACACCAGCCTGATCAAACTCCGGTGGCTCAACGACGCACTGCAGGTGGCGCTCCAGTTACCCGGATAGTGGGCGGAGCGATGTCTTCGACTCAAGCATCGTACGGAACAGCCTTAGCATTTCGACAGCCGCTCAGGATTGCTTGCCGCATTTAACTTACGCCTTTGCTGGCTCTCGCCGACGAGTCTCGCGGCGGTCCTCCCGCTGAAGGCCAAGGCGCAGCTTACTCACAATCGTGTGCTGCGTGCGGATCAGGCATGATGTCGACACACGCGAGACATCAGGCGGAGAAGTCGAATGCGCAGATTCTCTACGGGACTCGTGACGGTGGCGGCCCTCGTTCTGGTCGGTTGCGGCTACAACACATTCCAGTCGCAGGACGAACGGGTGAAATCAGCCTGGTCAGAGGTGTTGAATCAATACAAACGGCGCGCAGACCTGATACCCAATCTGGTCAATACCGTGAAGGGCTACGCGGCGCAAGAGCAAAATGTGCTGATCGCCGTCACGCAAGCGCGCAGCAAAATCGGGAGCATTCAAGCCACGCCGGAGCTGATCAACGATCCCGAGGCGTTCGCGAAATTTCAGGCCGCGCAAGGCGAATTGACGAGCGCCTTGTCCCGGCTGCTCGTGGTCTCCGAAAACTATCCTCAGCTGAAATCGGATGCCAACTTCCGGGATCTGCAGGCGCAGTTGGAAGGCACTGAGAATCGCATCACCGTGGCGCGCAATCGCTACATTAAAGAGGTGCAGGAGTACAACGTGGCGGTGCGCTCCTTCCCTTCGAATCTAACCGCGATGGCATTCGGGTACAAGATTAAACCCAACTTCTCGGTCGACAACGAGGCGCAGATCACTCAGCCACCACAGGTCGAGTTCGCGCCCGCGCCGCCGCCTACGCCGGCGCCGCGGTGAGAATCAGCCGCCATGCCGGGGGCAAGTCTAAAGTTGATGTGGCTAGCGTTACTCGTGAGTTGCGGATTCTCCGTTCGTGCAGAAGTAGCGGTGCCGCGGCTGGGTGCACGGGTCACGGATCTGACGCAGACCCTGACATCCGGTCAGATCCAAGGGCTCGAGCAGAGGCTGCAAGCATTCGAGTCCACAAAGGGCAGCCAGATTGCCGTGCTCATCGTACCTACGACCCAGCCCGAAACAATCGAGCAATACGGGGTTCGAGTCGCTGAACAGTGGAAACTCGGTCGCAAGGGAATTGATGACGGCGCGATTCTCATCATTGCGAAGAACGATCGCACGCTGCGGGTCGAGGTGGGATACGGCCTGGAGGGTGCCCTGAACGACGCGACGAGCAAACGGATCATCAGCGAGGTTATCGTTCCGCGCTTCAGGGACGGGGATTTCGCAGGAGGCATCAGAGACGGGGTGGACCGCATGATCCGGGTAATCGAGGGTGAGCCCTTACCCGCGCCGAGCGCCAATGCGCCTCAGGAGGGTTTCGGATTAGGGCATTACATGCCGCTCGTCCTGGTGCTTGCACTCGCCGTGGGCGGCGTCTTGCGCTCCTTGCTCGGCACGTTTCCAAGCGCGATCGTGACGAGTAGCGCACTCGGCTTTCTTGTGTGGCTCGTTGCCGGCGCGCTCTCAGTCGCTTTCGCGGCCGCCTTTATTGCATTTTTCGTGACGCTGCTCGGCGGAGGTCTGTTCGGCCCGCTATCCAGGAGTATGGCAGGCGGTCACTACAGGGGAAGCGGGTATGGGGGCGGCTTCGGTGGCCTCGGCAGAGGCGGCGGGGGCGGCGGATTTCGCGGTGGTGGCGGAGGTTTTGGGGGCGGTGGCGCCTCCGGACGGTGGTAGTGATGGCGATCGTGGCGCGACTATACAGGCACCTGGCAATGACACCGTGGCGCGTGAGGCGACTATTTCCACAGACGACGCTGAATGCAATCGAGCATGCGATACGGGAGGGCGAGAGGACCCACGCCGGCGAGATCTGCTTCGCGGTCGAAGGGGCGTTGCAGGGCACTGCCCTTTACTGCGACCAATCTCCGCGCGAACGTGCTATCGAGGTTTTTTCCGAGCAGCGCATGTGGGATACCGAGCATCGCAGTGGCGTTTTGATCTACGTCTTGCTGGCCGACCGCGCCGTCGAGATCGTCGCTGATCGCGGCGCGCATGCGCAGATCAGCGAGCAGGAGTGGCAGTCCATCTGCCACGACATGGAAGTGGCCTTCGGGCGAGGCGAATACCACGCTGGCGCGCTACACGGCGTTCAAGCGGCGACCGCGCTTCTCGTTCGGCACTTTCCAACGAGCACGCCCGGACCGCGCGAGCTATCGGACATGCCGCTGTTGCTTTGACGGTTGTGGCGTGCCCCGATCCGGCTCGACTTAAGGCTCCTCTGTCGTCTTTGTCCCGGCGAAACGCACCAGCGCCATCACGAAACTGATTAACACCGGATTCACCACAGAAGAAAGGCTAACACCACCGCCCAACCGAGCGCAGTGTATAGGGCTGGAGGATAGCGTACGATGCCCAGCTTAGGATCGCGACGGTTGCGACCAGGAAGCACCGACGGTGAAATGTCGAATAGATAAGCTACCAGCGGTCATAGCTCAGCGCGGAGCATCAGCGCCGAAGCGGTGCGTCCTATATCGATAGGCGGAAGGCGGATCGCTGCGCGCAGCTTGAACCCTGGACTGGGCCTCCGCGAACCGCGGTTCAGAACTTCGCCGTGACGCCTACGAACAGCTGGCGGCCCAGCGTATCGTATGTCTCGTAGGTATTCGCCGCACCACCGGCGGTAATCTCGGAGGTCACGATCGGTGGGTCCTTGTCCAGAATGTTGTTGATCCCGCCGCGGATCTGAATGCCCTTGTATGGAGTCCATGACGCCATCACATCCAGATAGTTGAAAGCGGGGAGGCGCGCATTGAAGTCATCGCGCACGCCGAACTCGGCAAAGTGGAGAGTTGCGTCCTGCGAGTTGTTGTCGAGCGACATTGAACCGATGTAACGCCACAACAAGCTGACATCCACGTTCCAAGGGGTGGCCCACGTGGTTCGCAGCGTGTGGCGCCACTTTGGATTGAGCGTCTGGCAGGTCGCACCGAAGAGCCCGGAGCAGCCGTAAGTGTGCGCTCCGCTGTAGGGCGTCAAGTCGTTCTGGATCATGTACGAGCCGTTCAGCGCGAAACCGATCGAGCCCAGCGCCTCGGGGAGCTCCAGGTGGTAGTTCGCGCCGAGGTCGATGCCCGCGATGACAACGCCGCCCAGGTTCTGATTGGTCTGCACGATATACCCGCCTGATTCAGGGCTGGCTCCGAGCAGTCCCCCAGTCGCCGGCGAACGGACCAGTTGGCTGCAGAAGGTGGGGTCGCCGTCCTGCAGGCAGTTCGACAGAATGGCAGAGGCCGGGTAGGTGCCCACCTCGTCCTTGAGGTCGATGTGCCAATAGTCGAGGCTTGCGTTGAACTCCGGCAGAACCTCCGGCGTTAGATTCATGCCGACCGTAAAGGTGTCCCCGATCTCCGGCTGTAATTTGATATTGCCGCCGATCAGCTGGGTGAGCTGGCTCGCCGTCCCCTGCGGAATAATGTTGGTGCCGCCCGGGGTTGAGGCAGAGATGCCATTGCCGTATTGCGCGGCCGTCGCCCCGGTCCGCAAACACTGCTCGAGAGTGGCGGCAGCCACGCCGGTGGCTTCCGCAGGTGCGCACGGGTCCTCGCCAATCGCGATCTGGCCCACCAGCTGCGGATTGTACAGCTCAATGATACTCGGAGCGCGGATAGCACGTTGATACGAGGCGCGGAGCCGGACATCATGCAGCGGTGCCCACTGCAGCTCGAATTTGTAGGTGTTCACGCCGCCGCTGGTGCTGTAGTTGGAATGGCGATAGCCGGCATCCGCCACCAGATCCTGCGCGCCAACCATGTCTTGAACGAGCGGGGCCCGCACCTCGATGAATTCCTCTTTGACCGTGATGCCATTGTTGATGGGCACTGAGGCTCCGCCAAACCCCGACAGCAGCCCGCTCAACTCACCTGAATCCGGCTGGAACTCGGTCTTGTCGGAGCGGTGCTCCCAGCCGACGTTGACTGCAATGCCCTCACGAGCCGTGGGCAGCTTGATGCCGTACTGCTCAAGCTCGCCAGTCACGTCCGCATGCAGAATGCGCTCGGTAACCGTGCCATACGCCGTACCGACCAGGTACATCGGCGAGAGCTGATCCGGAGTGACGGCGCCCGACTGCCAGATGTTGTATGGCGTGCACGGCGAGCCGCTGATGCACACCGGTGCGCCAGTTTCCGGGTCTCTTGTAACCAACAGAGCGTCCTTGATGCTCTGGAAGTTCAGATAGCCGCCGTTGGAATTGAAGAACGTCGTGTAGTAGTAGCTGCCGTAAAGGTCGTAGTTCCAGAGGTTGGCGAAGGTGCCCCGGGAACCGAACACCGCACGGTAGTTGGTGTGCTCGTAATCCGCCGAGCGGCTGCCGCCCTCGATATTGCGGCGACCTATGCGGACGTTCGCCAGCGCGGAGCCGGGATTCGCCGCATCGGCCGCTATTAGCGCAGGAGTGCAGCCGAGCACAGCCTGTTGCTGCGCGCTCAGTAGCGGGTTGCTGCAGTTGGTGGCGTAGTTGAGATTCGCGTCAAGCGGGTTGCTGTCCTCGAAAAGCGCCGAGGGTGCAACTTCCGTGTGTGTCTTGTCGTTCATAAAGCCGAACTCGAGATAGGGCTCGGCGTAATCGGCGACCGTGTAATGAGCCATGAAGCCGGCGGTATAGCGCCGGTCGTCCCGGGCTACCGAGATATACGGTTGGGAGTTGAATATCGCCGGCGGAATCTGCCCGTCGGCCGGCCACGGCAGGAACTCATTTCCCACCACGGCGTAGCGCGCGCCGGCTGCCTGGGTGAAGGTGCCGTTAAGCGTCGTGCCGAGCGGGGTGAAACGATTCGAATTGCCCGAGCCCGAGCACATCGTCCCGGTGATGGGTCCGCCGTCAGTTTCACTGACCGCATCCAACTGGCAGGTGCCGAAGTCGCGGGCACCGCTATAGACCGGGTTGGCCTGCAGGTAGCCTGCATAGGCCGTTACGTTTCCCTGGCCTTCGGCGAAGTTCCCGCCGACAGTGATGTTGAAGTTGCGGTTATAGCCGTCCCAGATATCGCCGTGCGGTGCCGGCACGCCGGACGCACTGGTAATTGCCTGCGCGTAAGAATTATCGTTATTGTGCCAGTTCCATCCGGTCTGGTAATCCAGCTGCAAGCCCTCGAAATTCTTCTTCATGATGAAGTTCACAACGCCCGCGATCGCATCGGAGCCGTACACCGCCGAGGCGCCGCCCGTCACGACGTCTATCCGGTCGATCAGCGCCACGGGGATCTGGTCGAGGTCCGGCGCGGGCGAGGCGATCGCGGTGTTCGGATCGCCCACGCCGAGCCGCCGGCCGTTGATCAGCACCAGCGTGCGATTCGGGCCGAGGCCGCGCAGGTCGGCCGTCGCGAGCCCGCCCGCCGAGCTTAGGCCGCTGGTGTTGTTGCTGAAGTCCTGGCCCAGGGAGTTGTTGAAGTTCTGCGGCAGCCGGAAAAGGATGTCGCTGACGTCGTTCTTGCCGGTCTGTTGGATCTCGCGCGAGTCGACGACCTGGATGGGGCTGGTGCTTGTCAGGTTGGGGGCCGCGATTCGCGAGCCGGTGATCACAACCTCTTGGAGAACCGGTTCTCCCTCAGTCTCTTCTTCGCCGAATGCCGGCGCGACACTGGCCAGCGGGACTGCAATGACGAGTTTTGCCGAACGGATACACCAGGATGCGCGTTTCATAGTTGAGCTCCTACCGTCCGATTCGTGGCGTCGAGCCCACGATCTCAGGAGCAACGTTGATGCGGATAAGTTCTAGCTGGAATCCCCCAGCTTTATAGCACGCGAGCTTCTGTCAATATGCTGTAACACACTCTTAGTGATCGCTGCGGTGGCACAAAAGTTCCATTGGACATACACGACGCGCTCGCCCGGACTCAGTCGCGAGCTGTGCCGGCACGGCACGAACTCACGCTCCAATCGCTCACGCAGGGCCGCTCTGGCTTTGAGCATCTCGGGTGGCTGATTTAGCGACTCAGTGGCCTCGAATGCGGGAAAATCTCATGATTTGTGATTTTGACCCGCTGCGGCCGAAGCGCGGGATGCCACGAACGGCACGGAAGGTCGAAAGCGCCCGCGGTGACTGCGATTGCAAGCCAACATGCCCTTTATGCTGCCGACACGGGCAGGCTGAGATGTCTTGTCAACCCCAGGGCCTCACCGAGTAGCAGCCTACACGCCTCGTCGAGGAGTGTTAGTTTCTTGTAGCAGTCCATCGGCCGCGGGGTCCTCAAATCGCTCCTCATTGCGGACGTAGACTCGCAGTACATCGAGAGATTTATGCCGAGATTGGTCGGCCATCTTAAAGATGCTGGCTCGGTTACGCGCGGCGCTGGTTAGAAAACCGCTGCGCAGGCTGTGGCCGGCGTAGCGACCCGCCTCCAGCCCGACCTTGCCGGCGAGCTCCTTGATCACCAGTGCAACGCTCGGTGCTGACAGGCGCGGTCGGCCCACCTGGTCGCCGCGATGGAGCCGCCGGAACAGCGGACCCTGGGTGATCCCCGCCACGACCATCCAGTCGGTCACGGCGCGGACCGCTCATCGCCACTGGGCGGTGGTTCGATGTGACGTGCATCAAACATGGGGATGAGCATGCGTGAACTGGATCGGTTGAAGTGCATTCAGGCGGTCGTGGATCGGGAGCTGCATGCAAGTCAGGCGGCTGAGCGGCTGGGGATGAGTTCGCGCCAAGTGCGCCGACTGGCGCAGCGATATCAGCTCGAGGGTCCGGTCGGATTGATCTCGCAACATCGCAACCGGCCCAGCAACCGGCGACTGAAGGAAGATCTGGAAAACCAGGTGGCGCGGATTCTGCGCGAGAGCTATGCGGACTTCGGACCCACGCTGGCCATGGAGAAGCTGGCACAGCGGCATCAGATCCAACTCGCCAAGGAGACCGTGCGACGCATCCAGATCGCGGCAGGCCTGTGGATTGCGCGCAAGTTGCGGCCCCCGAAGGTCCAGCAGCCGCGAACCCGGCGGGCCTGTGTTGGGAAGCTGATCCAGATCGATGGCTGCGAGCATGCCTGGTTTGAGGACCGGGCGCCGGCGTGTACTGCGTTGGTGTTTGTGGACGATGCGACCAGCCGGTTGATGTGGGTCAAGTTCACCGGTTCGGAATCGACGTTTGGGTACTTTGAGGCGATGCGCGAGTACCTAGGGCGCTATGGGAAGCCGCTAGCGCTGTACAGTGACAAGGCGAGCATCTTTCGAACCAACAGGCCCGAGGCAGTCAATGGGCCGGGATATACGCAATTTGCGCGGGCGTTGTACGAGCTCAACATCGATGGGATTTGTGCCAACACGCCGGCGGCCAAGGGACGCGTCGAGCGGGCGCATCTGACGCTGCAGGACCGGCTGGTGAAGAAGCTGCGTCTGCAGGGCATCTCCACGATCGAGGCGGCGAACGCCTTCATGCCGGGCTTTATCGAATCCTACAACACGCGTTTCGCGAAGGTGCCGCGCAACGGCTTTGACGCCCATCGCGCCTTACGGCCAGATGAGGATCTGGAGTTGATCTTTGCCTGGCGCGAGCTGCGGAAAGTGACGCAGAGCCTGACGCTGCACTACGAGCGCAAGTTATACCTGCTGGAGGATACGGCGGCGAACCGGCGGCTGATCGGCAAGTACGTGGAGGTCTTTCAGTACCCGGACGGGCGGATTGAGATCCGGGTCGGGGGTCGAGCACTGCCCTATTCCGTGTATGACAAGCTGGCCAAGGTGGATCAGGGGGCGATTGTCGAGAGCAAGCGCTTGAGTTCGGTGCTGCGGGTTGCGCAAAAGGTTCAGGCCACAACTGCGCGTGTTGTCGGAAATGGGATTGCTTTACTTCCTCCACGATTTACCCCACCTGCTCGAGATACCGGCCTGTTGGAATGACCGCCGCCCATGTGGCTTTGTGTGGCGTGCGGCTACCTAGATTCAGCAACTCGCGAAGGCCGATGAGCGGCGATTTGTGCTCAAGCTTCCGTCAGAAAGACTTCACAACGCTGACACCCACCGTACGCGGCACAATGTAGACCCGAGCGACCACCGGGTAGGTGTAGCCGATGCCTCCGTCGAGGACCGCCCGGCTGTCACCAACGTTATTGACGTAGGCGTTGATGGTCCAAGAATCGGATTTGACGGCCGCGTGCAGATCAACTTTGGTGTAAGACGGGAAGGGTTGACGCTGCAAATCGCTGGTAAAAAGTCCAATGCGAGTGCCCACCAAGCTTGCCATTCCGCCCAGCTCGGCGGTCCAGGCGCTTGTCAGAGGAAAATCTTGCGAAGCGGACACGTTGCCTGACCAACGAGGACTGTCAGGCAAGCGGTCACCAGCTTTACCTTGCGCAAAATCTGTAGTAGCCACTGCATTATCGAAGGCCACCCAACCGGATATCGTAGTACCTGTGAACGGTCGGCTGGTTAGAGCAATTTCGACGCCTTCGCTCTTGGCCCCACCGCCATTACCATCATAGAGGAAGCCTGTGACGGGAGCCCGCAAAGAAAGCTGAATGCTGGTCCAATCTATGTAGTATACCGAAGCATCCAGAGACATTCGATGCTCGAGGAAGTCTCCCTTGACACCCAGTTCGTAGGAGCGTGTGGTGTCAGGTTTGACCGCGCATTGTACTTTTTCCAAAACACACAGTGACGTTGGACTTGGGTGGTCGGTGCCACTTCCCGGACGGAAGCCTGATGCTACGCGCGCGTACATCATCAGGTCGATAGTGGGTTTGTAGCGTAATGATCCTAGGTAGGTAAACGAGTTGGCCACCGTGCTTTCCGGCGGGGTTACGCTAGCAAACGGGCCGGTGCTATAACTGAGCGGTTGATAAACATTCAGATGCGTTTCGCGGCCGCCACCTTGTAAATCCAGCTTGTCGGTCAGGCGGTAAGTAATGTCTGCGAATCCGGCGTAAGCTGCATATCCCGCAGGCAAATGGAAGTGAGAGATATCACCGAGGACAGTACCCGTCTGGGAATCTCTCGCCTCAAAGTCCAATGTCCCCGGAGAGTACTCGTGGGTGTAGTAGGCACCCGCGAGCCAATCTAAATTCCGCAGTGCGGTCGCCGAGAGCCGAAACTCCTGGGTGAACTTACTGTTACCAAAATCGGAGAGGTAGCAGGTGCCACTGCCTCCAAACGGTTCTGCCAGAACGCCCAGCACCGGTGTATAGTCATAACAGTTTGTATAGTGAGTAACGCCGTAGCCACTTAGCGATACAAAATCAACACTACCGAGCTTGGCTTTGATGTTCACGCTGTAGGCCTGGATACTACGCTCCTCGTGCCCTGAGCCTCCAATTCGATTCTGTTGCAAGTCTTGTAAGCCGGTGCCCACATCCGCCTCGGCTGCGCCGTTGACTTCTCTGGTCTGATAGAGGGCCTTGATGCCCAAGGAGAAATCGGCAGAAAGCCGCCATAGTAGTGCTATTCGAGCACCACTGGTCTCGGCCTCATTGACTCCGCGCAAGCCTAGGATCGGATTGTCTATATAACCGGGATCCTGCCGTCGGAAGCCGCTGATTCGCGCCGCCCAGGTGTCACTGAGCGGCAGGTTGGCCGAAACACGTGTGACAAAGCCCGGTTCCGCTCCGTTATAGACATTGCTGGTACCTACTTCGAAACGACCGCTGGCGCGCTCGGAGGACGGGTCTTTCGTCACCATGTTAACGAGGCCGCCCATGCTGGAGGCACCATATAAGGTACCCTGAGGCCCTTTCAGGACTTCAATGCGCTCAAGATCGCCCGGGTCGATTTCCGGCGGTGAGTTGTGCAAACCGCCGGCCTCGGAACCAAACTGCACATCGTCGATCAGATAGCCCACAGTTGGATTCTCAAAGCCGCCTTGCGTGATGCCTCGTATGGACAGGTTTTGAAAACCGTTTCCGGTAGGTGATACCGTTAATCCCGGAACATTGTTGAAGTAATCCTGCAGCAATACCTGCCCGTGACTCGCCAATTGGTCCGTATTGATAACGGAAACGGCAAGCGGTACATCTTGCAGCCGCTCTTCGCGCTTTTGCGCGCTGACTACAACTTCCTCCAGAGCCTCGAGGCTGGAGTGGTCGGTAGCGAGGCCCTCCTCCGTCCCCCCTGCTTGCGAACGCAGCCGCCCGCTGCCCAGTCGAAGACTGATCGTACGGCCGTCATCTGAGACAATCACTAAGCCGGTACCATTCAAAAGCAGTCGCAACGCCATGTGGGTATCCATGGACCCCGTGACTTGATGTGTACGAATCCCTCTTAATTCGTCCGCTGGCGCAATGATCTGCAGTCCCGCCTGACGTGCAAACTCCGGGATACCTGTGGCCGCATCCTGCGCGGGAAGATCGAATTGAACCGTTTGACAATAGGCTGGCATTCCCGCAAACAGCGCTGACAGGCTCAATGTCCCCACTGCGGCGTGCAGAGATCGTGCGTATATTTTCTTCATGGAAGACTCCCCGATAGTCCACGACTCGCCGCGATTCCACAGCAGGGACTTGCACGGCGCTTCTTACTGGGGAATGCACTGGATCAAGAAATCCTCCACTCCAATTCGTGAAGTTTTTTGGGCAGCCGCTCAGCGCTCGAGCACAATCTGCTCGTTCCGAACATGTACGCGAGCATCGAGCACTTCAGCGGCTGCGTGGGCAAAACCTAGGGGATCATTTGTGTGGAAACGGCCTACGACGGGCTGTTTGGCGAGTACAGGGTCTTCGATAATGAGTGTCTGCTCGTTGTAGCGATTGAATTCGGCCGCGGCTTGCGAGAGTGTTCGACCTTGAAGGTCGATAATACCGTCTTGCCAGGCTATTGATCGGGCCACTTCCGCCTCGCTGACACCCACTATGGGCTCGACGGCCGCCGGTGTCGCCACGACACGCCCGTTGGCTGCGACACGAACCGCGGGTTCGACTATTTTGCCCTGCCTCCAGACATCGACAACGCCGCGTGTCACGGTGACTTGGACTTTTGATTCCAGCTCGCATCGTACGATGAAGGCCGTACCTACAGCACGTACACGTACAGCGCCGGCTTCCACAATGAAAGGTTTTGACGGGTCATGCGCAACTTCGAAAAATGCTTCGCCCACGAGCAGACGCACGATTCTGGCCTGGCTCGTATAAGCCAACGCCATCTTACTGTTCGTATCGAGTGTGACCGAAGAGCCGTCCGATAACGGAATGCGCCTCACCTCCCCGACAGTGGTATCGAAATGGGTGCCTACATAGCGTTGGACGGTAAAAAGCGTAACGCTTACGGCTGCAATAAAAATAGCCGCTGCTGTCCAAGCCGATCTGATCCAACGTTTTGCCGGTGGGGGCGCAGGCTTAGGGAGCGGTTGAGCGCCGACGATCTGTAGTCGACTGGCATGTGTCCATTGTGCCTGCGCTCGGGCTATGGCCCCGAGATGCCTTGTGTCGGCCGTCATCCAACAGTCGAATTCAGCTTGCTCTTGCGTGGACAAGCCACGATCGCAGCGTACGAGCCAGTCGTACGCCGTGGTCATAATCTCCTGCGCACTTTTACGACTCGCCACGACCTTCCTCCTTCGGGCCCGAGCGGCGCCGTGACCGAGCAACCGCCGCCTCCTCGGCTGGGAAGTCTGCAAACAGCAAGCGCAGCGCTCGAGCCAAGTGTTTCTCGACACTGCTCACGGCTAGCTTAAGTCGCCCCGCAATTTCGCTTTGGGTGAGATTCTCTAGTTTGCGTAACATAAACACCTGCCGACAGCCCACCGGCAGTCGCTCTATGGCGCACAACAACCGTTCCAATTCCTGCCGTCCAGAAAGGACACGCTCTGGCGAGGCGATGTCCTCCGAGAGCTGCAATTCCTCCAACTCTACTATCGCATCGATGGCAACGACCTGAGAGCGTCGGACGTGCTCGAGAATTAGGCAGCGCAGTATCTGAAAGAGATAGGCCTTCGGATTGTGGATATGTTCTACAGTCTCCAGTGCCACCAACTTCGCATAGGCCTCCTGTAGCAAGTCATCCGGCTCAAGGTCGCTACGAGCCATCCGCGAGAGCCAGCGCCGCATCACGGGCTCCAGGGGCAAGACGTTCGTTGCCAGCCACTGGGCCCGTTCGGAAGGGATCGGAAGCATCGGGTCCAGATTCCGACAAGTGAAACCGGACGTCCATCGTTTTAACGTCTAGGCGGGAAAAATTAGGGGGAATGGCGGATTTTGGGCCGTCGCGCATTACTCTTTAACGCTTGCGAGCGGCTCAATCCGAGTTCCAAGCCGCTGCCAGACAGAGACTTGACGCTAGAGGGAAGTCCGCCCCCGCTGGTGCAAGGGCGGCCTCGGTGATTCGAGCCTTGAACCCGCCGAGCCCCTTACTTAAACCACGAGTCGCGAGCGACCGCGTTGTCTCGTCATCCCTCAACAACGGATGTTTGTTCAGCTCAATTCGTTTCGAACGAGTTCTTCTGCCCGCATGATCACTCGCAACCGCTGTCCACCGGCGGCCAAAAGGTCAATATCGTTCAGAGGGTTCCCGTCGACGACCAATAGATCTGCGTAAGCGTCCTCCTTAACGCAGCCGAGCTTGCCCTCGTGCTGCAGCACGGCTGCGTTCGTGGAGGTGACTTGTCGCAGGATCTCCACGGGCGAGAACACCTCCTTTCGCAGCGTAAACTCACGACACTGCTGAACGTAGGTTTCCCCAAGCAGGTCAGTTCCGAATCCCATCTTGACCCCTGCTCTACGCATTGACTCGAGTCCCCCGAGCGCTTCCCGCATCACAATCTCCACTTTCGCCTGACTCGCCTGAGGCAACCCAAGCTGGCGACCGTGCTCGCCGAGCACTTTGATGATCACCAACGTAGGAACCACATAAGCCCCTCGATCCGCGACAAAACGCGCAGTCTCGTCGTCCATTAACGTGCCGTGTTCGATTACACGAACCCCAAATTCGACACAACGCCGGACAGCACTCACCGGATGGCAATGCGCAGAGACGTAAGTACTGCGTTCAACGGTCTCCTTAACAATCGCTCTGATTTCGTCCTCGCGATACTGGTTCATCCAGATTGGGTCGGTTGGCGAGGCCACCCCTCCCGATGCCATGATTTTGATGCAGTGTGCCCCGCGACGGAGCTCCTCGCGAACGGCTTTCACACAGTCATCCACACCGTCGGCGACGACGCATAGCGCATTCGAGTCGCCGCACGAACAGTACCCCTAAGTATGCTGGGATTCATGCATCAGCCGCGTATCGCCGTGACCACCTGTCATTGAAATCACCTTACCGGCGTAGAAAAAGCGCGGAGCGCGAATCAACCGATCTTCTATGGCCCGCGCAAGGCCCCGGTCACCTCCGCCGACATCTCGTAAAGTGGTAAACCCACAGTCAAGCGCGAAACCCAGCATCCGGACCGCGTGCGCCGCACGGTACGCTTCCCCTGCATGGTCAACCTTCTGCCAATTCACGTCGCTAAAATAGGCGTGTGTATGGGCGTCAATTAATCCGGGCATCAGTGTGCGGCCACCAACGTCGATTACCGTCGCGGTGCTGGTTTTGATGGGCTTGTCGGAGACCTCACGGATGAGGCCGCTTTCGACAAGCACGCTCATTCCCTCCGGACAAGATTCGTTGAAGCCATCAAATACACGTGCGTTTTCAAACAGTACGGCAGTCATTGTGCAACCCCTAAAAGGAACAGCCCGGCGTTCCGTCTTCGGGTCGAGCAGTCATACTGCTCTCGCGGGCCCAGCCTCGGCGGGTCGCGCTTCACGGAACCTGCCACTCCTGAGACGCTCGCGGAGATGACACCTGGTTCGCTCGGCAAAATGGAGCCGGGTCGGTTACACGATTGCGCGCATAATTCCACAAGGTCTCAGGCAGCCTTGAGCTCCTAGACAGAGTCGCGAAAGCGGGTGCTGGATTACCGGATCACCGTGACTCCGTGTGCCCGCTTTCGACCCGTATCTGCCAGCGGCAATGACCGCTTGCGGACCTTCAGCCCAAGCAACCGCCTGATACGCTCGGCGATGATCGAGTGGAAATCCCTTGTTTGCTTCTTTAAAGGGCGCAATCTTTGATATGTGCAATATCACCCGGCGCTCGTCGCGAGCGATGGCGGCATGCCCTTTGTTATCCGCAGAAGGTCAACGGCGATGACTGAACGACACTGCACAGGCCGTGCTGGCCGGTCAAGCCGCTCCCGGCTGGAGTGCAGTGGCTGCGTTATCGCTTCGTTACTCCGCGTCAGATACCGGCCCGAAGTCGCATCGGCCGTTGCTGCAGTGGATCTCTGCGCTCGCCCGAATGCGTTGTTCCCAAGCACCGGCCGCGCGCAAGATCATGGAACGGCGCGCGGGTGTAAGACTGCGAAGGTACCGCGACTCGACGTAAAACCAGGGGCTGTGAAATCGAGCGATCTCCGCAACCGCCTCCTCGCGGTCGAAGCCCTGAACCAGCACGCGATAGGCCGCCGCGAGCACTACAGTGCGATCGACTCCGGCGCGGCAGTGGACGTAGATGGGTTTGGGCGCTCGGCGGACGATTGCGATGAACAACGCCACTCGGTCATCGATGCGCGCGCGGCTCAAGAGTTGCAACGCACTGAATCCGCGCACACGAAAGTACCGTACCGAGCGTTGCAGATCCGATGGCAAGGCAGTGGCGCGAAAGGTGGCTCGGTCATCGAGCTGCAGGCTCACCACGGACGCGACACCGTGTTCGAGCAACCAACGCGCATCGGCAGTGGTCGGACGCTCGCCCTCCCACAGCACTAGAGGCTCCACCACGCAGAAATTGCGGATGGGGGCGCCCAGGTCCTGAGTACAGAAGCCGGGGGGCGTGCGCTTGGCAAAGTAGACGCAGCCGCACATGACGAGCAGCACTGCGCTAGCGATCGTGCCAATCGCCCGGCGCACAACTGCGTGGGTCGCACCTCGTCTGTGCAGAGAACATTGCGGGCTCGTCATAACGGAGCATGGTTGCGCCACTTCTGATGCGAACTGGTTGATATACCCGCGGCCTCGCACAGCCACGACGAGGATGCACGGTCTGAGATTCCGCCGGATCTGTGCGATGGCGTCCGTAAGCATTCGCAGCACGCTTTTACTCTCCGCTCCTACCAGTGCCCCGCGCTTTATCGACTCGAGAACATTCGAAATCTCAACCCCAAATTTGTCTCCCGCGCGCGCTCAAACGTTATCATTTGAGTCTGTCCGCTTTTCGGCAGTCTGTACAGCTGTGCCAACTTCGGCTTTTGGCCGATTCGAGCCGATGACGGCGAGATCCACGCCACCCTGGTGCGAGGCAACACGGTTGGCTCACTTTCGAATCCTTGCCGCCGTTGGCAACAGTCCTGATTCGGTAACCAAAATCACAGTGAGCTCAACTGCGGTCACATAGGGGACGCCCCCACAATGCACCAGAGCCGTTACTTGCGAGTGATTGACATCAGCTGCTGCCTGCGGCCAGTGCCCCAACGAGACTTCCACGTTGCCATTAAGTCTTCGAGCGGGACGGTCCACCGTCGAGTCAAAAACGATAACCCAACCCCCAAAGAAGGATATCGGCGTCACGGTTGTAGTCCGTCACGATACGGTGCCAGAGAAACCGGACATCGAAATTCTTGATCGGCCGAAAGCTCAGCGTGGCTGATACAACATCCGAGACATGCCGTCCGGGAGCTGGCCTGTATTTATCGATCGCAGTATAGAAGCCGAATCCTGCGCCAATCGACCAGAGACCGGAGTTGAAACTGGGTTCCAACCACCCTTCCGCAGTAATGCCATTGCGGCGAACCAGTCGAGTATCGCCCTCGTTGAGAAAGCCAAGCGATACACGCAGTTCCTTCCAAATATGTCGACGGTAGTCGATGGCCTCGGCTCTCGCGGTGTGCGAAGACGAGTTGAAGCTGTTGGTAACCGTCTTCCAATAGGACGCGACGATTTCATTTTCTGCAAAGCCGGCCGTAATTTCCGCGTCTGTTTTGTGAATATCGGAAAATCCTCGGTACCCAATCCCGATGCCGAAGGACGTAGTCTCTATGCTCTTCGACGGAGACGTATAGTCAATCCGCCCTTCAAAGAACAGATGTGACCATGGGCCTGACTTCCAAGGTTGAATTGTCGCGTCGAGACTGCCTAACCAAGCCCAGCCGTGGGCGTCCGCATACCCGCCATTATTTTTTTGGGCAACCACCGTATCGTAGTAATAGAACGGACCGCCGCCGACGCTCAGTGTGAATCGGTTCGAGAGCGTAACTATCGGCAGCCAGGCCTCTGCGGTAACTCCATCTCGGTGATGACCCGGAAAGTGCGCATCATTCAGGTAGGCAAGACTTGCCGCGAAGTAGCGCGTAAATGTCCTTCGGAAAGAAATTCCATAACCTGAATCTGGTGGCCACTGCCTAAGGCTATACACCCGCTCCCCGAAGTAAGAAATTTCATCAACAGTCGGATCTGCGGTGCTGGTGGATGGTGTATCGGCCAGAGCCGGTCTCATGGCAGCAGCCACCATCGAGAGAAGCAAGACAGAGATGAGTAGTCCAAAACACTGAAGTACTCTCCTTGGAAGTCTGATATTGCACATTTCCCCGGCCTCCGCAGACTAGGCAGACTTTCCTGCGCGCACGTTAATCCGGTACAAATCCAGTGCCTGATAAGACTTACGCGGCGCGATATCTGTTTCTTTCCAACAACGAATTAGACGGTTCTGCGCGCAGGATAGTCGCCTCATACAGCGCAAAATGCAAACGATTTTGCGGGGGCCAAAGGAGTTGTAATTGGTCATCTGTTCTGTCATCCGCAGGCTTTCCGTCATACCGGAAAGGCGCTCCCTCGGAAGGAGTTGGCCACTGAATGGGACACCCGGAAGGTCAGCACACGAGCGCTTGATCGCCAAGATGACCATGCTCAACGAGGTTGTTGAGGTAACGAGAGCTCCGCACGCGTACGTATTTCCACTTCACATCCTCCATCTCAGAGGCCGCAACGCTCGATGACTCCGCGTTTGACCATTGAGCGTGACTTGCGTGGCCAAGCTCTAGGACGGTGCTGGAGATAACGCTTGGGCCGCTACCAGCACCTACTGCGATGCACCAACGAGGCTGCGTGACCGGAGCTTGGAGCCGATCAGTTCATCGATCCAGTGAGCTGAAACGCTGAAACCCTCAAGTCGCTCGCAAAGAGCACTGCCAGATTGCGGTCATCTAAGCGTCCGCTCTCGCGAGACTTGGCGGTCGTCGCTGAGTGGCGGCTCCTGGCCCGGACCGAGACCGTCAGCGGGCACAACGCACCTTCATCGCGCAATGCCTATAAGCGCTCACATCCAACCCGGAACTGCCGGGGAGACCGAGGCGTTCGAGTTCCAGTGCCGTTGGCTGGCTCGCATTCTGCGGGCGAGCGACAAACTCGGAGACGCGTCAGCAACTGCCACCAGAACTCACTAACGACCTAAGTTTCTTGGCGGTGATAGAAACTCCACCCGCTCACCTCACGCGAAATCGCACCTGCGCGCCTCAAAATGACGCGCGCAAACTCGGTGCACGGAGTTTTCACACATACATGGTCGCCCCGGGTTTGCCAAGCAATCAATGGCAAGCAAGAAGGTAAGGATTGCGGCCATACATCCGGACTCTCGTGCGGCAAAGCCGCTGTCCCTGATGGAATGCGCTGGCAGGATCCTGAACAGCCTCACGAGCTCGTTGGCTCCTGTGTGAAGTAGGTTGTCCCGCCACGGTCTAACCTGTCTTGCCATCACCTATTGATCGTCTGTGCAACTATCCCCTTGGGGGGCCTAGTCAGTTTTTGCTTCGGTCTCGTGCCTCAAGCCGCCGATGCATGGTAGCCCGCGTGGTAGCTCCTATTGGGTCTGAGCAGCGCCCAAACGACGCGAGCGTTCTTGTTCGCAAGCGCCACAGCGGCGATGTTCGCGTGGCGTCGCCAGCAACCCCGCGAGCCAGCTCGCTTCGTAATTAGACACCTCGCCACAGGCGTACTGGAGGCGCTTGCGTATCGGCCGCGCACAAAAGCTTCTTGGCGACAACCCTCGACTCAAGTTCGGAGAACTCCCGCACTCCTGCGGATTCACCAACCGCAAGGTGTTTGTGCCGCCTTCACCTGGTTGACCGGAGTGCCGCCCGCTCAGTTTCGCCAGCTCGCCCAGGACAGGCGAATCGAGCCTTAGCGCTCCGCCCTAGCTTTTGTACGCGTGTGCGGCAGTGACCTGGGCACAGCAGTCCTTACTGATTCGCATCCAGAACCCGAAGATAATTCTCGCCCAAGATTCCGCGGACCTCATCAGTCGAGTAGCGTCGCCGCAGCAGTTCTTCAGCCACCGCAGGCAAGATCGAGGGGGGCGCAAAATCGATATAGCCATCAGCAGGGTACTGCGAGCCGGATCCATAGGTGCCTGGGTTAGCACGGATGTACTTCGCCAGTGCGTCCCGATCAAGGATGTAGTCTAAACCGATCGCGGCGTGTCTGGCTCCAACCAATTGCGCCACATATTCGATCGTGTCGCACAGCTTGGCGACCGATGCTGTGTGCGACTCGCTGTCCATGAATAACCCCAAGCCGGTGAGGCCAATCACGCCGTCTTTGGTTGCGCAGGCTCGGATCTGTTCGTCCGTAATGTTACGGTCGTGCAGAGCAAACTTCTTTGGCGTGGAGTGACTGAATACCGGCGGCTTATGAGTCAACTCGAGCGCCTCGAGTGACGAGCGGAGGCCTACATGCGTGACATCGACAATAACACCCATGCGATTCATTTCAGCCACCAGACGCCGACCGTACATAGTCAGGCCAGCATTGCGGTCTTCGTGACATCCGTCGGCTGCCAGATTGGCAGTGTTATAGGCGAGCAGCATCTGTATTACGCCGAGGCGGCGATACGCTTCCACCAGCGCGATTTCCCCCAGTAGCGCGTTGCTCCCCTGAAACGCAAACGCCACAGCCAGTTTGCCCGCATTCTTTGCCTTGCGTACGTCGTCGGAGCACTCCACAAGCACAAAATCGTCCGGCCGACTCAGGAAATATTGGCGATTTCGCGCTATAAGCCTGATGGTCTGCTCTATCGAATTAGGGAAGTCATCGACAATACTGAACACGGCGAACGTGATGCCGGCATCGCGATAGGGCTTGACTCGTTCGGAGGGCTCGGACGACGCTTCAAATGAGGCAAACGGCGGAGTGGGCGCCGTCGTGTCGGCAACAATCGAGTCCCGATAGAGAGCGGCACCACTGGATACACCCGATGGATCTGCGCGCTTCATCTGCCCTCCAGGTGAGACTGTCACTAGGAAGGGGAAGGATAGTTTCCCTTCTGGCGCTGGGACCGATACGCAATAGTTTCTGGCGACGGCCCCGTACGCGGTTTGCTGTAAATAGGGTTCTGCGGAAGTGATTCCCGGTTCACCACAACGCCATCTTTCAACATCATGTAGATGCCGCGATAGTTTGCAGAGCTCTGCAATGGATCCTTGTCGAGTATCAACAGATCGGCAAGCTTGCCAGCTTCGAGCGTGCCCAGATCGCCGTCCTTTTTGTAGGCTTTCGCTATATTGATTGTCGCCGCTCGAAGCAGTTCCATCGCTGGATAGCCCTTCTCTTCCATCGCTTGTAGCCAGGTGAAATGGCCCTGTGTGAAGTCATTCAAGTTATCTTCCCCTGGGGCCAACCAATATTTGGCCCAGAGGGGATCCGTTGCCATCTCAGGCGCAAAGTGGCAACCGTCTGTGGCTAACAGAATCAATGCGCCCGACCGAATGAGCGCCCGCGCGTTGACATCGGAGGTCGACCAATAGCCTCGATCTATGGTCGATTTCATGATCCAGTCGAATCGACGCTGCGTGAAGGGAAAGATGACGGCGCCGGTTTGCCGCTTTGCCATTAATTCGAGCGTCGAGTCCGGAATCGGGACGGGGCCCGTTATATTGCAGTGCTGAATCAAATCGCAACCGGCCTCGACTGCAACTCTTAATGCTTCACCGGCGGTTGTATGGGCCTGTGCGGTGAGCCCGGCGCGGTGGGCCTGCTCAACGATCGCCGACTGCGCCTCGGGGGAAAAGGCCAGGAACGCCGACGGATCGGGCCATCGATGTTCGCTGCCGAGGTACTTTATGAAATCAACGCCCTTTTCTATGTAGGTCTGAACCTCTTCAGCGATCTGTTCGGGCGTCATCCAACTGAGAGCAGGACCCACATTCTCTACAAAAACAGCATTGATCCTCTCGGTAACGGCCGCGCTGAGCACGCTAGCGGCCAGATTGTTCTGGTCCGCGGAGAACGGCCCATCCATTCCGACAATGGCACCTGCACAAAATATCCGACTTCCAGGGGCTTGCCTCTGACTGATTTTGTCTCGCGCGGCCATCAGGGGCTTGCGCGGCCCCAGTGTGTCGAACACCGTAGTCACTCCATTCTTGAGAGCCAGCTGTGCGCCCTCCAAAATAAGGTCTTCGTAGCGATCTTCGTCGCGCACCAAAGTTTCCGTGCGCATATCAGACAAATGGACGTTGGCATTGAGCAAGCCGGGAATGATGTACTTGCCGCGGGCCTCGATTACTGTAACGGGTGTTTCTGGCTTTTCCCACTCACCGTCTCTGACGATCGCCTTAATTCGATCTCCCTCGATCCAAATCCGATGGCCCTTTAGAGGCGCGTCGGCTACGCCATCGATGATTGTGGCTCCGGTAATGACTAGCGACATTGTGTTGCCTTGTAGTTTCAGAAGTGGGTGGTCGCGCTTATTCCGATCGTGCGCGGCTGTTCGATTGCAATGCGGGTGCCGAATTGCGGCAAGATGTCACCGATCTGGCCACGCTGGTCGCAGAGATTGTGCACGTATAGCTGCAGGTTGACTGCCCCGAGGGTTACTCCGGTACGCAAATCAACCGTGGTGTAGGCCGGAAGATGATATTGCGGATATGACGCGTTGCCATTAAAACTGGCCGTCCGATCATCGATATATCTCAGAGAAAAGCCCACAGTAGGCCACCAGCTTTCCACGGGGAGCGCATAGTCCGCCGCTATGACACCCGTGAAGGGCGGCGTGTTTGGCAGACGCTCACCGGCTGTCGCTCCCAGATCGGCGTCAGACTTTTTCAAATAAGCGTGTTGATATGCAAAGGCCCCTGTAGCGGTGAGTGCCGGCACCGGATGGGCTGTGAGGGTTAACTCAGCGCCTTGAACGCCAGCGCCGCCCGCAGCATTGGTGATTGCCGCTATACCATTGCGAATGACGTCAAGCTGTATGTTGCTCCAATTGATGTCATATACGTCAATATCGACGCCATACCGCCGATCCGAGGTTTCCACTTTGAAGCCCACCTCATAACTCTGCAGGTGATCAGCATCGAACGATGGTTGCGCTATCAGCTTACCGGTTGTCGGGTCGACGTCCGGATAGTTTGGCCCTCCTGGCCGATAGCCGGTGGCGTAGCGGATGTATGCCGTTTCTTGATCGTTGAAGCGGTAGCGCGCATTGCCCAAATAAGTGACCACGGTTTCGCTGGAGCTACTGTGCGGATTTCCCGCCTCGACGAACGCTCCTGATCCGACCTGCGCGCTGTCTTGGCTATCATGCGCGTAGCGGAGGCCACCTGTTACATCGAACTTCCTGGATACATGCCAGGTAAGGTCGGCGTAGGCCGCATATTCTTTGTACGTTGAAGGATTGAGATATGTGAGAAGGTCATTTGGCAATGGGTTGCCTGCAGGGTCACGCAGCAAAAAGAGCTCATTATTGTGGCTAACTTCGTGGTTGTAGAATCCTCCAACCAGCCACTCAAGCAGTCGACCCGGCGCGCTGCTGAGCCGCACCTCCTGAGTAAACTTGTCGGTGGAGTTCTCGTTGGCATCGCCTACTGCGCCGTACGTAGGACCAAATATCCCGTTCAGCAGGGGAACGTATACAGCCGACACATCCCAAATGTTGTTATCCTGCAGTGTCTGATAGCTGGAGATTGACGTCAGTGTTGCCGGGCCGAAATCGTAGGCAACCTTGGCGCTGACAAGGCGAAACTGTTGATCGAACGGCTCGGCAAATTTACGGTACTGATCCAACCCCCCATAAATAGGCATGCCGGCGAGGGTGTAGTCGACAGTTCCTTCGCCATCTCGAGAGATGTTTTGCAAGAACCCAGTTAAGCGGATTGTCAGAGCTTCCGTCGGTGTGACCGACAGGTCGAGACGACCTCCATAAACATCCGAACGGTTGACGTTGCTTTGATGCAGAGCGACGTTGTAGACGTAGCCGCCGTCATGGGATTCGTAGCCACTCAGGCGTAATGCCGCCTTGTCGGCCACGATTGGAACGTTGACCGCGCCGGCAACGTTATAGTTGACGCTGCCATCGACAGTGTGGGAAATGCCAGTCTGCAGATCCACGCCAAAGCCGGCCGAGTCGGGCTGTTTAGTCACATACTTGATAAGGCCGCCCATCGTGCTCGCGCCGTAAAGTGTTCCCTGAGGACCGCGCAGGACTTCAATCCGTTCGAGGTCAAACGGGCCAAGGTCGAGTGCGAATTGGGCGCTTTGTGCGAATGGAGTACTAGAGCCGTAAGGGACGTCGTCAACGTAGATGCCGACAGTGGGACTAACGCCAAAGCCCGTGTTTACACCGCGGAGTGTGATCTGTGTGTATCCGGCACCGGCGGTCGTATAGTCCAAGCCCGGCACCGAATCTGCATAGTCGCGAAACTGCGTGGCACCGAGCTTAGTGAGCGTGTCACCGGATAAGACCGATACGGATTGCGGCGTCTCGATCAGCGTTTCCGTACGCTTGCGGGCGGTCACTACGACCTCCTCCAACTGCGCTCCATGACTAGAATCCCTTTGAGGATTCTGGTCATCCTTTTTTTCTACCGAAGCAGCTTCCATAGGAACGCCTTGACTCGCTTGGGCCATCCGCAACAGGCTCCCGGAATCGCTCTGCGGTACATTCCCCGCGCCCTCCGGCCCCGGGGTGGAGGATGCCTTTGTCGGCACCGAGGTCTCGTGGGGCGCTGAAATCAGAATCTCACCATTCGGGTATGTTTTGAGGGTGAGCGAGGTCCCTTTAATCAGCTCGGCGGCCGCCTGCTCGGGTGAGAGTGTGCCGTTGACACCGTGGGTGTGAATTCCCTTGAGTTGGTCGGGCTCGAAAGCGAGCTGCAATCCTGTTTGCTTGGCAAGGGACTCGAGCGCGGCTGCCAGGTCGCCCGGCGGGATATGGAACATTTGGGGTTGGGCACTGGCTAGGTTACAGAGCCATGCAGCTGCAGTAATCACGGCGCGCAGCGCCACACGTCGCAATGTCATTTGTCCCCCGTGAGGCCATTGTTAGATGAAGGCCGTTGCTCGGATGACGAATGGAGCTGTGTTATCCCCCTTCGGCTCAGCGCGACTGCAGGCTGCCTAGCGCTCCGACAAGTTTTTTTCTCGTAAGGGCGCTAGCACGACACGATCCTCTGATCGTGAAACCATGACTGGGAAACCGTCCTGCAGGAGTTGCGCGAACGCCTGGACATTGTCGGCGCGGAAGTTACCGCTGACATGGAGCGTGGCGACGTTGGGATCGTCAATGACAATCTTGCGCAGATTGTAACGATTAAACTCGGCGGCGGCCTCACTCAGCGGCGTCTCATGAAAAACGAGGTAACCCGAACGCCAACTGAGGAGTTCTTCGGCCTGGGACAGGGATCGGGTTTCAACGTTGACACCGGCCGCAGCCGCATGGGCGACGTTCCCAGGTGTTAACTCCGCTGTACGGGGGAAATCTGAATGGCGTGCACGTGACCCGACAGCAACCTTCCCTTCTGTAACGACGACCTCCACCGCGTCCCGATCCCTACGCACCGAAAACTTTGTCCCGAGGACCGCGATACGCTTTTCGCCGGCATAGACGACGAACGGCCGTGAGTTGTCCGGAGCGACCTCGAAGAAGGCTTCGCCGCGATTGAGATCCACCTGTCGCTCGGTATCGGTGAGCGCGACACGGATTTGGCTGTCAGTATTCAAGGTAATCTTCGAGCCGTCGGCCAGCGGCACAGCGCTCAGACCGCCTACAGGCGTCGAGTAGATATTGCCGCGGTTGAAAACTTGAAACCCGATTTCTGCCGTCAACGCTACGACAACCGAGGCAGCCACCCCCCAAGCGATGACGAGATAGCGCGGGCGTGGCCGCCGATGACTGCCGTGTTCACCGTCCTGCGTTGCAGCCCGACCCGACGCTGGGGTCATCTCACGCCGCCGTAATCGGCGGGTGAGATGTTTGAAGAAGGGTGAAGACTTCAACTCCCCAACCCTGGGCATGGGTTGGCCCTTGAAACCCGCCCCCAGAACTTTCAGCTTGTCCGCTTCGCGCCAAAGCGCCTGCAAACGCAGAAAAGCAACCGCGTTGTGAGGAGAAGCCGCGAGCCATGCGTTGAGGGTCGACTCGTCTTCCTCGCTCCACCGCGCACTCGTGCGTCGCACGAGCCATTGCGCGGCCAGGTCATTGGTTTGCTCAAGATTGTCCATAACCAGATCCGCCGTCCTCGGCCACTGTTTTGCTGGACTGCGAAGTCCGCGGACGGCTGCAAAAAGCCTGTTGTAGCTGTCGTATGCCGCGCGCCAGACGGCGCTCGATGGCTTTGGGTGTAACTCCCAGCCGCTGTGCAGCCTCCTGCTGAGACAACTCCTCCACTTTCATCATCCAAATGAGCTCGCGGTACTCCGGTGTCAACGCGTCGAACGCTTCGGCGAGATGCCAGATCTCCTCGCGCGCCGTCAGCCGCCGCTCCGGCGAGATCTCGTCGATGAGGACGTTCAAGGATTCCAAATCCCCCTTCAACTCAATGGAGACGATGCGTTCGCGACGCACCCGATCGGCCATGAGATGTCGTGCAGTCGCGAACAGAAAGCCGCGGGGCGCCGTTGGCCGATTCACCGCGGCAGCTTCGTAGACCCGCACCAGCGTCTCCTGGAGAAGGTCATGGACCTCGGAACGATCAGGCCACACGTGCATTAGGAAACGCGCCAGCGCGCGCTCATGCACCAGAATCTCGCGTAGAAACCACTCGTGAAAACTTTCGGTCACAATTGTTCAACTTACGCGTAATCCTGCTGCTTTTACAGGGTCATCGGGTTATTTCTCACGTGCACGCCAGCATCGAGGGGGATCACCTCGGCTCGCTCGTCTTCAATGAGTTGCGGCCCACGAGTCGGGCGGCAGCGCCTACTCCTTGAGCTTCCATCGCCCGCCATACGGCTCGCGGGGCCGTGGCCTGGGCCTGGCAGCGCGCCGATCCTTATAAACGCGGTTGTATTGAACCCGCCGCTTGACTTCCTAGCCTTGATAAAGACGCGGCTTCTGTTGATGCTAGCGTCGAAGTATCTACGGTCTGCGTCCCTTGTTTTTCACGTGCTCGTTTTCGATATCCCGCTTACCGATGTCGTGTTAGCCCTTGGTGCTCCGTTCATGTTCATTGAAGCGTGGGTGGTGGCACCTTGGCGAGCCGTTTGCGGTGATTTATAGCTTAATACTTCCGTTCTTTCATACAACATGGTTGTTGATCTACCTGTCGCAGCCACTATGGCAAAAGGTACAACATGGCTCGGGGAGAACCTGTCGGTTGTTGAAAAATTCTTAAATCGAGAAAGAATTGAAAGTGCACCTATTACGTTAATCGAGGAATTCGCTGCGGCCATCGTGCTCGCCTGTTCTTGGCTGTTGACATTGCAAAGCACTGGCCTATGAACTAATTCCGCATTTCCCAAAGCGTCTCTTTGGAACCCCAACCTGAGTGCTTGCCGAATCTCTCGGCTCTCCGGGGAGTCAACAACAACGTGCCGCTGTTGCAGGCTCTAGTCTCAAAGCCCAAACTCATCCTCGCGGATGAGTCCACTGGAAACCTCGACAGCGCGAAGAATCGCGGCGGCAAGGTGTTGTATGTCGAGACGAAACACAGCATTGCCGGGAATCTAAGATCGCATGTTGTGAGCTTATGGGAGAGACGATAGCTTTCGCACATCAGCAAGCACTCGGCGGCCACGGGTCGGCAACGAGTAACGCGATCTGATGCGGGAAGCTGTCATACTCTCCCAGAATTCGTGTGGCAACTCGCTCTTGATGTCAGCGAAGTTGGTCTCCCGGCTCGCCGAACATTTGGAAGTAGAATTCTCCGTTTGCCAATGTGAATCAACCATGCGGACCGCAAAGAGGTATTTCAGCCTCACAGAGGCGGCGCGCGTGGCAGGAGCCTTCAACCTTCCACCGAATTGGGGTGCCGTTATCAGGTGTCCACCTCGCGTTTGGCGTAAAGTGAGATTCTGGCCAGCGGGAGGCTCATTGGACGACACCAGAGTAAAAACACCTGATGCGGTACCTGATGGCGTGCCGGTATCAGAGGCGTCGACGTCGGCGAGTGGCGCAACGTCAGTCGCTCCGCTGATGGGATTGAGCGACATAGACTGGCCACCGCCGAAGGATTGGCAGGCATTTGAGCGCCTGTGCCATTTGCTCTGGCGCCAGATCTGGCAGGACCCGAACGCGGCTATGAACGGGCGGCCCGGCCAGCAGCAGCACGGGGTCGACGTCTTCGGCACGCCGGCGGGAAAAAGCGGTGCTGTGCACGGAGTGCAGTGCAAGCGCAAAAACGCGCTTCTGACACAGCTGACGGAAAAAGAAGTGCTGGCGGAAGTTGAGAACGCCAAACATTTTAAGCCGTCGCTGGAACAACTCATCATCGCCACGTGTGCGCCCAACGACGCGAAGCTCCAGGAACTGGCCCGGAAAATCACGCAAGAGCACGCCGCCCAGGCCCTCTTCAAAGTCGATATTTTTGGCTGGGCCGAGATTCAGGCGCGGCTGGTCGAGCACCCGCAAGTGTTTGCCCAGGTCTACGGCGAAATGCTAAAGCGTGTGGTGGGCGAGGTGACGCGGGAGTCGACTCCGGCGCCGCGCGCCGAGGTACAACATGCCGAGATCATCACCGGGCAGTTGACGATCAAAGCGCAGTTGGAGCGTTTGACCGCACAGCTCGCACCCGCCGCGGACGGTCCTGCCCACGCAAAACTCGATGTCTCCCGGGCCCTGTTACGGGCCCACGACTATCGGCCGGCGCGCGAGGTGCTGGAGGAACTGCGTGCAAAGGAATGGGCGAGCGCCACGGAGAGTGTTCGATTTCGGATCGCGACCAACTTGGGGGCCGCTTACGTAGGGCTAGGTGAGTATGCCAAGGCTGGGGATTGGTACTTACAGGCTTTCGAGTACGACCCGACCAGTGACAAAGCACTTGCTAATCGCGCGTTGGCCTTGCTGCTGTTGGATCGTGCATCAGAGGCGCTGGCAGCCGCGCAGGAAGCTCGCGAGAAGCACCCGAATAGCCCGCTCGCCTGGAAGGCCTATCTCAACGTGCTAACGCGGCTAAGCCCGAAGGAGGCCCTTCCCGAGGTGCCCGACGAGTTGGCCGAGGACCCCGACATTTTGCACTTGCGCGCAGACTCGTTGGCTCAGCGAGCTCAGTGGAGTGATGCCGAGGGCGTGCTGCGCCAACTCGTGGCTCTCCCCGAGTTCAATATAATGGCCAAGGCGCGCTTGGCAGAAGTGATACTGGTGCAAGCCACGGGTGGCCGTTTCTACGGGGGTGTGCCGTATACGGCAGCTCAGATGGCAAGGCTGACAGAGGCCTTAGCGCTCCTCGATGAGACCTGGAAGAGCTTGAAGCCGGACGATCGGCCGGCCGCGATATATCTGGTCCTCAATGCCTGTGCGGTGCGAGCGGTGCTGGGGCAGCTGCACGAGGCCGAGGGCGCGTTGGACGCGGCCCTCGTGGTAGCGCCCGATGCGCCCGCACTCCTAGCATGGAAAATCCGTTTGGTGGCTTTGCGTGGCGACGGGGCAACGGCAATCAAACTCCTAGGGAAGGTCCCGCCGGAGTCAGTCGAGGGCTACCCGGTCGTTGCGGCTAACGCGTACCGGGCCGCAAATCAAGTAAGCCAGGCAGCGGAGCTTCTCGAGCAATATCTGCGCTCCCCACGACCGGATCCGGTTGCCGTCGAGGGGGCCGAGTTGGCGGGGGATGCCCGCTGCATGTTCGCGGACTTAGTTTGCCAGGCGGACCCGGAGCATGCGCAAACGCGCTTCGATGCGTTACCAAGCGATGATCCGCGCGCGATGGCACGCGCTACAGTGATCTTTGCGCGGGCGCTGCGCGAGGCGGGGCGCGCCGAGGCAGCGATGCAGTATCTGGAGCGGTCTCGCAAGCCGCTGGCCGAGAGCCAAAGTGATCGTGATCGCCTGATGTTGGCAGATGCGCTCGCCGAATTCGAAGAGTACGAGGGGGCCGTGGCGATTTACGCAAAGGACGTGGGCACCGGGAGCGATGCGCCGAGTCTGCGCGAATATATCCGCTGCCTGTTGGAACTGGATCAACGGCGGCGCCTTACCGACCTCATGGCCCTCTTGCCCGAAGCCCTCGCGCGCAAGGCTCACTATGAGTGGGTAGCGGCAGTGGTGTACTTGCGCAGTGGTCAGTGGGCGGCGGCGCGTGCAGCGTTGGAGCGCTGCCTTGCACTGGAGCCCGATAACCTGCCGACACGCCTACTGTGGGCGGAGATATGTGTGCGGCGGGGGGATCCAAAGCCCGCACGCGAGTGGCTTGACACACTGAATGTTCGCAAGAAGGACCTAACTCTCGAGCACCTATTGCGAATAGGACCGCTGCGGCATGCGCTGGAACAACCGGAGCTCGCGATCGCTGCATTCTACGAAGCGCTGCGGCGATTTCCTCACGAACCGCGGGCCCACCTGGCCTTTCAGTCCTCCATGTTGTTCAAGGGCGACCCCGAATGGGCGCCGAATAGTCAAACGGTAGTCGAAGTCGATAGGGTGGTACGACTGAGTGACGACAGCGCTCGCGAGTCGGTCTACATCTTGGAGGATCGGCCGGAGTCAGAGCTGCTGCGTGAGGAGATTGCAGTAGCGTCGGAACTGGGCTCGCGGCTGCTTGGCCGCAAGACAGGCGAGACAATCCCCGGCCACACGAGTGAGTTGGCCGTCCACGACATGACGGTCGTGGGGATCGAGCACAAGTATGTGTATGTCTTGCAGGATTCGATGGCCAAATTCAACAGCCGCTTCCCGGAGGAGACCGGGATGGTGGGGGTGAATATTCCAGTAGACGGCTCTCCAGAAGAGAAACTAGAACCGATGGTACGGGCAGTCAAGGGCAAAGCCGAGCGCGTTCGCCAAATCGAAGCGTTGTACTCCAACGGCTTGCCCATTGCCGCCCTCGGTGCGCTCATGGGGCGCAGCTCGTCTGAGACCTGGCAGGGTATGGTGGGGCGCGCTGGCGAACCGGTGCGTGTGTGTTTCGGCAACGCCGAGGAACGGGAGAAGGCGATCGACTTGGCCAACAGGCCGCAGCAGCGCTTTCTGCTCGAACCCATCGCACTGCGGGAGCTCGAGAGGTTGAAGATATTGGATGCGGTCCGATCCGTGGGGCCGTTGTATGTCGTGGAATCTACACTCGATGAGTTGCGTGCGCAGATCGCCGAACTAGATCTCCACCCGGACGGCTACAAGATCATGAGCGAGCAGGATGGCAAGTTCATCCTGCAGGAAACGCCGGCGCAGGTGATCACCATCGAGCGCAAACGCTTGGAGGCGCTACTGGAATGGACGCAGCAACACTGTGAGACTATTCCGGCTGTTCCCCAGGTCGATCTGCGACCTGATGTAGCCGCGGGGCTCGATCGCGGCCTCGGCCATGCGGTGTATGACACGCTGCTCGCCGCACAAGGCGGCCGATACCTGTTGGTCTCGGATGATCAGCATCTGCGGCAGCTAGCGCTCGAGGAATTTGGAATCGAGGGGATTTGGCTGCAGCCGCTGTTGATGTACGCGGCCCATAAAAAGCACCTGACTAGCGACGACTTTAATCGTGCGGTGATTCAGTTAGCGATGTGGAACCACCACTTCACCAGCATCAATGCCGACCAGCTGCTCTTTGCGGCGAAGTTGAAAGACTGGGCGGTGACACCGGAGTTTGAGGCACTGGCACGGACAATGGAATTAGGCCGCTCCGAATTCGCCTCCAATGTGGGCGTATGTTTGCGATTCTTGCGAGAGTTGTGGAAAAAAGGGCGTCGTCGGAAGCGACGCGGGCCTACCTACACAAAAGCGCGTCGGTTGACGAACGCGCTACTGCGGGGTGTCGACCCGGGCCATTCGCCACACGCCGAAGCGTTCTATCGGCAATTGAACATCGCGATGCAACAGGGTTGGTTGCATCCAACAGCAGTGAAGGTAGTCCGGGAGTGGTATCAGCAAGAAAAGCTTCGGCCGGTGGTGACATGAGCAAAGAGACGAATCGCGCTCCAGCGCCTCTCACTGAAGGGGCCCGGACGGATATAAAGTGGGTGCGCGGGGGCTGATCACATTCGTCGCGCTGAAGAGCTTGAATCGGTATCTTGAAAGCCGGCCGCACCTGTTATGAGGAAAAAAGCCGTCCTGTCGAGATTTGTCCTATCACTAGAACAATTTAACTTAATTTTCTTTATGCGCCACTCAATAAATGAGAAGTCAGAAGGCCGCGAACATCGATGCAGCTGCTCGATGCTAATATCCTGCTTTTATGTTTACGACAAGAGCGCCAGCCATCACGAAACCTGTCGAGTTAGCTGTGATGTCCTTGCCACAGGTGGGGTCGATTGCGGCGAGCAATACGCGAGAAATACGGGTGCGTTGGGATCAAGACCCGGAGTTCTGGAGGGAACTACTCATGGCCGCGCTCACCACGACAAGCTGGCTCTGACCGAGCTGCGCCTACAGGCAAAAACTACTCTTCTCTCGCCCAAAGCGGACGGTAGTCGGAACGCATCGCCGATCCTTTCTTCAGCAAGGACCGCCTGCTAACGACTACCGACGGCGAATCACCACCTCACCGACACCGCGTTCGATTGCGAGGTCCGGCTCCTTCGACAGCATCTCGATGAACGACTGCGGATCAGTGGCCTCGAACGATCCATCGAAACGGTGTCGAGCGCCCTCCAACCCTTCCACGCGCAGACGTACCGATTGGTTGTACCGGTTGAATTCTGTCGCCATTTCCTCAAGCGTCGCGTTATCGAAGACCAGTCGATGCTGGCGCCACGCTACGGTGTTAGAAACGATCGGATGCTCTCGAGGCGAGATCGACCCATCGCGCCGGATATCCGCTTCCTCGCCCGCGCTGAGCACGAGTTCCTTCCCTGAGCTCGACACGGCGCGGACCTTGCCTTCGAGCACGGATACTCGGGTGTCACCGTTCACCCGATCATCGACGTTAAATTGCGTGCCGACGGCTTGTACGAACCCTACCCGCGTATGCACGCGAAACGGCCGACTGGGATCGTGGGCGACCTTAAATAGCGCCTCGCCCCGCCGCAGATCGATTTCCCGACTCGCTTCTTCCAGACGTACCTTGATCAGCGAATCGGCATTCAGTGTTATCACGGATGTATCGGGCAACTCAACGACCCGCTGCTCGCCGAGGACTCACTGGATGGTGTCGACTCGCCAAGCACACAGATGGCGGACAACGACTATGCGCTCGGTTCGATCGTCGAAACCGTCGCGAACAGCCCCTTTGCGGCCGATACGTTGATCGTGGCAATCGAGATTGAGTCCCGTGATGGTCCGGACCACATCGATTCTCATCGGTCCATCGCGCTATTCGCGGGACCCTGCGTGCGACAACATACGCTTGTGTCCACGCGCTACACGACAGTCAACGTCGTGAAGACGATCGAGGAGATCTTAGGGTTGAATCCCATGGGACTTAATGATGCGCTCGCCGCTCCGATGTCCGATATCTTCGATCGGACGCTGCCGACGTGATCTTATCAGGCACTCGTGCCCGGCGTGCTCCGCTCGACTGCGCTACCACTCCCGCCTACCGGACACGTGTGACGAAAGGACAAGATTTCTCAGGCCCTGATAGTGTCAGTCCAATCGCCTTCAATCGCGCGCTTTGGAAGGGCCTAAAGGATGTGCCCTACCGCTTCGCGGGTTCCCCAAAGTCCGATCATGATCCCCACATCATGAACTGGTCGCACCGAACCACCGTGCCCGAGGTGCTCCGATCGATCCAAGTCCCCTTCCACCGATAGATGTTGGAATTCAAACATGTCTCAGTCAAATGAAACAGCGCGCGAGCAGCGCGGCGAGTGGAAGCCGTCAAGCGCAATTCGGCCCGTCCCGCTGTTTGCCTGGCCGGTTCGACCGCTCGCCGTACTGACTTGGTTATTCGGTTACCCGGGTTATCTGCTGCCGTGGACGGCTTTTTATGCCGCCATTTCACTGGCAACTTGGGCTTATCTGACTCCTCCGATGTCGATGATGAGAGCGTTCAGTCTCGACTGGGTCGCGCTTATCTTCGCTCGCAATCTCGTTCTCATTGTGCTCATCGTTAGCGCCTGGCACCTTCGCCTCTATGTCCGCCGCGCGCAAGGGGATCAATACAAGTACAATCGCCGCTGGCCCAAAAAAGGCGAGAGCCCGAATTTCCTTTTCAAGGACCAAGTCCGAGAAAACTTCTTCTGGACACTGCTCAGTGCTGTTCCTATCTGGACAGCTTATGAAGTGCTGACACTCTGGGCATTTGCAAACGACTTTATCCCTTGCGTCGATTGGCGTGTACATCCGGTGTATTGCACCCTGCTGATGGTTGCGATACCGATCATTCATGAATTTCATTTCTATTGGGTCCACCGACTCATTCACTGGCCTCCGCTATACCGGACCGTGCACTACCTCCATCACAAGAATGTCAACCCGGTGCCCTGGTCCGGTCTGTCAATGCATCCTATTGAGCACCTGTTGTATTTCTCAGGTGTTTTAATCCACTGGGTCCTGCCGTCACATCCGCTCCACGCTTTATTTCATCTGCAGGCGTTGGCATTCTTCCCTGCGCAGGGCCACTCAGGCTTCGAGCAAGTGCTCGTCAATGACAAGGTGTCGATTCCTACGGGAGACTATGGCCACTATCTTCACCATAAGCTCTTTGAGTGTAATTACTGTAACGAGTTAGTGCCTCTGGACAAATTGTTCGGAACTTTTCATGACGGTTCGAAGGAAGCAGAAGAAGCCATGTACAAGCGACTCCGAGCACGCCGTCAACGGCCTGCCTAGATTTGGTTGTCGGCGGCACACGAATGAACGCTCAATACCGGGTGAACACCATCGTCGTTGTCTGCGGCATATCGGGTGTGGGATGAGCAGGCGATGACGCAACTGCGCCGGCAGACGAAGTTACTATTCCGTCCCGAATAGATCAGACATCGATCCCGGTAGCCCCTGCCTTCGCATCTAAGTCATTACTCTCAACGAGCGCGAATCACAACCTCGCCGCCGTTTCTCTCCACCGCAACACCGTGATCACCGGAAAGGTGCAAACCCATCGAGATGTGTGGGCGCTATTGAATTCCACCGCGCATCTTCAAGCGCAGTGTTACGAATTCAAACGGCTTGACATCAAACTCGATAGTGTGATGGCTGACAGGGATCTCCCTCCTCGGCTTTTCCATTAGATCCGAGAGCCACGCTCGCTGTAGCGGGAGGGCGACGTCAATCCGTATGCGACCCGACTTCCCATGTGTTTCGTGCCCTCGAAGTATGAGTTCCTCACCCTGCTCTGCCTTTTTAAGCGCCGTCGCCTCGAAGCTTCCTCTTCGGATGAATAAAAAGCTGTGCTCTCTCGGCAAGGTCCCGGAATGTGCGTCGGTTGAGATCACTCTGAGTGGACTGTTGAAGCTGTGCGCCTGTTCGATGACGCCGCTGACGATCCAATCTCCGGCGTGTGAATAGAGGCTGTACTCGAACTCATGATCACCTGCCTCGGCAGCGGCTGGAACGCGATAAGTACGGTATTGCGTGACCGAACGCAACAGGACCAATCTAGCAACGTCCCCCGCCACTTGATATCCCCCCGTACCTCGATTAAGGATCGCGAGGCCGCCCTGAGGATCGGCCCTGTCCATCCAGGTGTGTGCCCAATAAAGGCCATCGGGCCTCTCGATCACGGCATTGTGCGTCTCATACAGGCTCTTGGTGCCCGGGCGATAGGGCAGAGGAAACACGACGGTTAGCATTCCGTCGTGTCCGGGGAAACCCTTGACTAGGGTCTTAAAGTCGACCCTTGGCATCTGGTCATACAGCGCGATCTCCTGGATACGCACACCCCCCATGAACGACCCTTGGATCCTCACGGTCGTACCAAGATCATCCGTCCGCATGGAGATGGATTCGGGCCGCGACGCATTGGCGCGGATCTCACCGCCGGTGAATTGAGTCGGCCCTTCCATGTCCGGGTTCTGCTCCTCTTCAAGAACTAGCTCATTGCCACCGTAGCGGGCCTGCCTCAGCAGCGTCCGTTCGCTTTGCAGATCAGTGAGCTTCGCGATCGATCCGGTGGCCGGATCGATCGTCAAGCTGAAGAAACGATTAGAAACTTCGCCTGCGAGCGGCACCCACTTCGGAACTTGCAAAGTGCCCCCGATGGGCTCGATGCGGTAGATGCGATAGCCGACCGGGGGTACGTCAGTAGCAACGAACTCGATCTCGGCCATCGCCACGGCGCCCTCCTCACCTGAGTCAGTTCTAGTCGGTTCATCCGAGAGTCCTTTGTAAGAGGTCGCGAGCACGCGAAAAGGAACTGTTTGTCCTTGCGGGTCTCTAAGAACAAAATTTGTGACCTCCTTATGCGTCATATTGGTTTCCTGAAAGAACGTTTGGGTGTAATGAACCAGCCCAGTGTGTGGGAAAGACTGGGGATTGAACACCAATATCGGGAACTCTCCGCTGGCCGTTGTGTTGATCTTTCTTGAGAGATTGAACAACGCATCCGACTGTACCTGCCTCGCTGCCTCCGCCGCGCCTGCGTACCGGCTCATCGCCACCTCATCGACGATGTCCGAGTGGCTTCCTCCCATGGTGTCGTGGACTTGATTGGCCAAGACTCTTTGCCAGCCCCAACGCACCTCAGTTGCGGCGTACGGATATCCAGATAGACTGGCGATCGAGGCGAGCTTCTCGCTGGACTCGAGCAGGTCCTCGCTCGTTCGTTCAGCGAGCTTAAGCCTCGGACGTTGTCCCCAGATTCCCCGCAGATCTACCAGTACCAGAGGCGGGTTGAAATCATACGAATACGTGGGTAGCTTCACGCCACTGTGCTCTACCGCAGCGAAATACTGGCTCGGAGTGCTGATCAACACCTTCTTGAGAGGAATCTTGAAGTGAGCGGCGATTTGCCGAACTCTGGTTTCGATTTCCTGCGATCCCTGGGTCGGAAGGTATTCATCCCACCCCCATGGGAGCATGATGCTGTCGTTCCCGGATGGGTTTTGACTTAGCAAGGATTTCAGATACTGACCCCAGAACTTCATATCCATGTCCGCGGGCGCGTTGGGGTTCACGGTAGCGTAAGAGGCTAAGTGTGCCAACACCTGACTGCCATCAGGAGAGCGCCAATAGAACAGATTCCGGGCCGAATTCTCGACTGCCGAAGGGAAATCACGGGAGAAAAAGCAATAGCGCAATCCTGCGCCATGGAACAACTGAGGCATCTGAACAGTTTGGCCGAAGGTATCAACGTTCCACGCGGTCAAGATCTTTGCATCGAGGGTTTCCTCCATCCACGGCTTGGCCACGAGAAACTGCCGGGTCAGTGACTCAAAGTCAGGCTCATTGACGTCGGGCTGATTCACCATCCCGGTGACTACCTCGAAGCGCCCTTCGTGCACCAGGCGGCGCAAGACGGCACGATCCTCTTGCGATAGGCTGTCCCAGAACGGCTTCAGGGCTTGCATCTGATCTTGCGTGAAAGCAAAGCGCGGATCGTCTTTGAGTGTTTGCAGCGCTTGCCGCAAGATACGAATGGCGAAGGCTTGC
>Ga0105240_10001764_pt1 | contig 36528 bp, 37 predicted proteins | sample KBSC54metaG_FD_80426 | JGI IMG/M metagenome (GOLD analysis project Ga0105240, IMG submission 80426) | Corn rhizosphere microbial communities from Kellogg Biological Station, Michigan, USA - KBS C5-4 metaG | ecosystem: Host-associated > Plants > Roots > Rhizosphere > Soil | place: Michigan, USA... | reverse complement strand
AGATAATGCTTGGGTGGTGCTTCTGGGTTGGGGGGTCTCGCAATTCTGTTTTGTTTGTTTGGGTTACGGGGGTAAGATTTTTGTGATCGCAAGTTGGGGAGTGGATAAGTGGCTCGCAAAGGCGCGGAGGCCGCTAAGGAAAACCGACTTCCAGAGAGTTGTCGCGCGGCGGTATATAATCTAGCCTTCAATGACCGGCCAGACTGCAACATAAGGAGTTTTTATATGGCTGAAAATCACCGTGTGGGGTCGAGCCCACTCTTTAACCGGCGTGAAATGCTGGGAATCTCCGGTAGGGCGGCTTTGGCCGGCATCGCAGCCGATGCTATTTTGCATGCCGCGGACAAACGGCCTCGTATCGCCTGTGTCGTCACCTATTGGGCTGCTCCGGGATCACACGCGGACTGGATCATAACCAAGCTGTTGGACGGTTATTGGTGGAAAGGCGCCCATACTCCTTCGCGGGTGGACGTTGTGTCCGTTTACATCGATCAGCTTCAAGAGAGCGGGTTGGGTCAGAAGGTGTGCAAATCGAAAGGCATTCCGATTTTTAATACAGTACGCGAAGCCGTCACGCTCGGAGGGAAGGAACTTGCGGTGGATGGTGTCGTCCTGGTCGGAGAACACGGGATTTATCACAGCAATCTCATGGGGCAGAAATACTATCCGCGGTGGTGGCTCTACCAGCAGATTATCCGGGTTTTCGAGCAGAGCAAGCGTTCGGTGCCAGTCTTTAACGACAAGCACCTCTCCACCAATTGGAACGAAGCCAAGTGGATGTTTGACAAATCTCGTGAGCTGAACTTTCCCTTGTTCGGAGGTTCCTCCATACCGTTCTACTACCGCAAACCCGAGATAGAACTCGATATCGATACGCCCATAAAGGCATCGGTGGTGGCCGGAAGCGCTGGAGATGAGGGAAGCCTTTTCCATTGTGTCGACGTACTCCAATGCTTTGCGGAACGCCGCAAAGGCGGCGAGACAGGTATCGAGGCGGTGCAGTGCATTCGAGGGCCTGAAACATGGAAGTGGACCGACCGTAATCCTTGGGCGGGCAATCTGCTGGATGCCGTGAGGACAAACTTTAACCTGAAGCCGAGGCATTTCCAGGAGACCGCCCGCGAACCGGGCGTCACTATCGTGGACTACCGCGACGGGACGAAAGCGGCGGTATATTCGGTTCAAGGCGTGGGGTGGACCTATGCCGGCGACATTGAAGGGCGTAAGGACCCGACGATCATCTCGATGCTTGGCTGGCCTGGGCCCTACTCCCAGTACCACGCCGCGAACGCCTACGAGCACTGGCTTATCGAGATGATGCTGACCAGAAAGGAACCGTACAATGCGGAGCGACTGCTTCTGTCCACAGGGATCGTGTCGTACAACATGGAATCAAACTGGGAGAACGGCCGCCACTATGACATCGGACGCCGCATCCAGACGCCGTTCATGGACATGACTTATCGCTCGACACGGGGACCGCTCTTTAACACGGGGCCGCGGCCGCCGGTCATCCCGTATATACGGGGTTTTGAAAAATAGGCTTTGCGCGAGAATGTGGCGGGAGAAGCATTTAGCCGCTTTTTGAAAAACCACGAATTCGGTCTTGGCTGCGGCAAGATGAGTGGCGTAAGGGCAACGATGGCGACAGATGCGACGGCGTAGTTAGCTCCAAACGCGGAGCACTCGGAGGGCGCGAGCCCCGGCGAGCCGGCGGCATCGACAACGGCACATGGAATCGCCACCAAATCTACGTGCGACCGAAACTCGGGCGCATCCTGCGAGAAGACCGCAGAAGCTACCAGACCACCCACTAATACCAGGCGCCTCAAGGTCGGCATGCTGCAATTATCGCAACACCCGCTTCCGATGCAGCGCAACTCGCGCGATCGTCGCGACTTTGAACGAATCAACCGGAACTTAGGCGGTGTCGCTCAACCTGACGGGAAATGCGCGACGCACTGACCTGATCAGCCTCAAGCCTTTTCGTAAAACCTAAAAGGCCTTATCAAGCCGGCACTCGGGTGGACGCGTGGGCAAAAATGGCGCGTGGCCGCCTTTTCCTTAAGTGAACAGCATTGGGCCTAGCGCCTATAAGAACCGCGTAAACAAGGACCGGTCCGTATCCACTTATTGTGTGCAACAGCCACGTTTCCTGTTCGATGCTGGCCAACAACAAGACTCGAATCTTATTTACTTCCTCTCGCTAATGTCAGGGATATCTGACCTGCATGATTCGATGTATGAAAAAGAGCGTGAACAAACAATCTGATTCGTGTAACCGTGCCAAAAAAAGGAGTATCAACCGGTTTCAGCCAGTCTTCATCCGCGCTGTTTTCGACGAGGTCCTTCAAACCAGCGTATCCCCTTGAGATCAGCTGGCGGCTGAATTCCACATCAACGCCCTGACCGGTATCCGTTTGACCCATCGTAGTATTTTTTACGTCGGTTGGGACGCCCAAGAGCGCACCAAACAAATTCATTGTTTCGCCAATATGCCGGTATATGAACCCAATAGAGGATGTCTTGCCATTCAGCCTTAGCGATGCATTTTCTTCGCTGACCCGGTCAAGCGAAAAATGGCTTGTGAATTGATTCTGCCTCAAGATTTCCAGCAAGATTTCCTTTTGCATCGGTTCCCCTCCATAATCATATTGTCATTCGTTCGCGGCTTGCAGCAGCGAGCCCAACCCGGGTGCGGAATCTAAGTGACGAAGATCTTCCAATGAAACGTTGGACGGAGACTCCCACTTTGACGGAAAATCGCCGTTGCTGAGAAGTGCCGCTTCCGGTTTGCTCCTGGATAACGCGCCACTCGGAGAATGGGCTGGATTCCGGCGCATCGAAGGATCGCTCCCGCGAAACGCCGCTCAAGGAATCACACGAGTGAGAAAGTCGTTAGGATCTCGGACTTTGTCCCGGCGGTTGGCCCGATCCGGCCTTGCGGGCGATCGATATTTCGTGGCCGCCAAATGTAGAGAAGTAGCGTTCGCAGCCCTTCCGGATCACCGACCCCAGCGCATCGGTGTCGAAACCACCGCGGCCATCCGACTCGGCCGGCCAGGAGTCAATTACCGCGAATACGAGCGGGCTCGTTGCCGGTGATGCGGTCACCGTGCTTACCAGCATGGATCAGAGCAAAGTGCTCCAAGCTGCCCTTGTGATCGAAAAGCAAAAGGCGGCCGGATTTTTTCCCGCTTCGGAGTTTGCAGAAGCGTTCTAAGATGCAATCATTTTCAACAGGAGAATCCGTAATGAAAGGAATGCAAACCTTCATCGACCATGATGCAATCGGATGGACTGCGATCGACTTCTTGCCCGGTGTAAGTCTGCTCCCGCTTGCGCAACCCGTCAAGGACGGGTCAATCCATCGGGTACGCCTATCTAAGGGCACTGTCATTCCGGTCCATACACACCCAGCCGACGAATACGTCATGGTTCTGAGCGGCACGGTCCAAACCGGTGGGCGGCGCTGCGAGGAGGGCACATTCTGGATCACACCGGCGGGTACTCGGCAGGGTCCGCATATCGCAATTACAGAGGCCGAAATTCTGACCGTCCGTCTTGGCCCGATGGGGCCTTTCGGTGAGTAACTCTACGCTTGTCTTAATTTCCTCAATTCGAGTTTCTGTGGCTGACGCACTTTTTAGAGCAGCTGAATTTTCCGCTTGGCCGTATAGCCGGCATCTCGGACCTTGGCCCGGCGGTTGGCCCGATCCGGCCTTGCGGCGATCGATATTTCGTGGCCGCCAAATGTAGAGAAGTAAAAGTCATACATACACACAAACGCCATCGTTCCACTTTGACGCGTTGCCGGAATTCCACCGATATTGACTTGACTTTTGGTTGTTACTTGTTTACTCTAGGTATGTTTCGATCATGCCTTATGGAAAACAGCAAAGACACATCGCGCGATCTGTTCCCCGGCGCGCTGGAAATGATGATCCTCGAATCGCTCCGCCGTCAGCCTGCCCACGGATATGCGCTGGTTCAGCACATCCAGCAACGCTCGAAGAATCTGCTTCAGGTGGAAGAGGGCTCGCTGTATCCAGCGCTGCAACGGCTGCTTAAGGGAAAGCTCGTCAAGGCCGAGTGGACGGTGTCGTCCTCGACCAACCGGCGCGTGCGTGTCTACGAGATCACTCGAGCCGGTCTAAGGCATCTCGAGCGCGAGATCTCGAGTTTTGACCGCATGCGGGAAGGCATCCAGATGGTGCTCGGGCCCACGAAGGACGCCGCGAGTTCTTAGGAGGCTCCGTACGATGAGCTGGCTAGAGCGAATCTTCAGTCGCCGACAACTCCATGACGAGTTGGCCGAGGAACTGCATGAGCACATCGAAGAGAAAACTGAGCAGCTGATGCGTCTTGAGAATCTTCCTCGTGCCGAAGCTCGACGAGCGGCCCTTCGCGCCTTTGGGAACCCGACCCTTCTCGAGGAACAGAGCCGCGAGGTCTGGCAATGGCCCAGGCTTGAGTCGGTCCTTACCGACTTGAAGTTCGCATTTCGCCGATTGAGAAAGTCGCCGGGCTTCGCCGGCACCGTGCTCCTCACGCTCGCCATCGGCATCGGCGCGAACACCGCTGTCTACACTGTGGTCAGCAGCGTACTTCTGAAGCCGCTGCCCTATCCTGATAGCGACCAACTTGTCTCACTGTGGCTCAATGCTCCCGGTGCCGCGGGACTGGCAAACTTCCAAAAGGGCCTGCCCCTTTCCGCCTCAATGTACTTCACGTTCAGCGAGAACAATCGGACCTTTCAATCGCTGGGAGCATGGCTCCCGCAGAAGGCCAACGTCACCGGATTGGCGCGGCCTGAGGAAGTGAATATCGTCCTGGTCACCGACGGAGTTCTCGAAACGCTCGGGGTTCGCCCGTTCGCCGGCCGGGAGCTGAGCGCTGTCGATCAGACCCCCAACGGTCCAAAGAACGTCATGCTCAGCTATGGGTACTGGCAGCGGCGCTTCGGCGGCGATCGTTCTGTCATCGGCCGTACCATCGTCATCGATGCCCAGGTGCGCGCGATTGTCGGTGTCATGCCGCGCGGCTTCCGCGTCGTGGACCGCGACTTCGATGTCTTGGCGCCGTTCGCGTTCGAGCGCAACAAGCAGCCGCTGGCCGGTTTCGGACTGCACGGAATCGGGCGCCTCAGACCCGGAGTCACCACCACCGAGGCGAACGCCGACATCGCGCGCTTGCTCCCCGTCTGGATGGACTCATTCTCAAACGGCCTCGGATTCGATTCGCACTGGTACGCCAAATGGAGGATCACACCGGATTTTCATTCCTTGAAGCAGGAGGTTGTTGGGAATGTGGGTAGTGTTCTTTGGGTCGTGATGGGCACGATTGGAATCGTACTGTTGATCGCCTGCGTAAACGTAGCCAATCTTCTGCTGGTTCGCGCCGAGGCCCGGCAGGTTGAACTCTCAATCCGCGCGGCGCTGGGTGCCGGACGCGGCAGGATCGCGCGTGAACTGCTTTTCGAGAGCGCGCTGCTCGGACTGCTCGGCGGGGCACTGGGAGTCGGAGTTGCTGCCGCAGCCCTGCGCTTCCTTGTTGCGATCGGTCCGGCGAATCTGCCACGTCTCAATGAAATCTCTCTTGACTCAGACTCGCTCTTCTTCACGATGGTTCTTTCGATATTATCGGGGCTGTTCTTCGGCTCCATTCCTGCCTGGAAGTACTCCCGGAGTCAAGCGAATGTGAGTCTCGGCGCTACGCGCGGCATGAGCGCGAGCCGCGAGCGTCACCGGTCCCGCAATATTCTGGTTGTCGCTCAGGTTGCCATGGCTCTTGTACTTCTGATCTGCGCCATGCTGATGATCCGTACCTTCCAGGAACTCCGAATGGTCAATCCCGGATTTACGGATGCGCCGAGTTTGCAGACCCTGCGCGTCGCGATTCCAGAAACTTCCATTCCCGATCAGAGGATGGTCACGCGCGCCCAGAACAACATTGCAGATCAGCTCGCCTCCATTCCAGGCGTGACCGCCGCTGGTTTTGCGGGAATCGTGCCCATGGAAGATGGCGGGCACGGCTGGAGCGGCATCATCGTAGAAGGAAGGACCTATGCCGGAGATCCCCCGATGCGCTTCTTCAACTACGTCTCGCCGGGTTACTTTCAGGCTCTTGGCACACGAATGATCGCAGGACGCGATTTCACCTGGAATGAAGTCTACGACCTTCGGCCAAACGTGATCGTGTCAGAAAACTTTGCCCGCGAAGAATGGGGTAGCGCACATTCAGCCATCGGCAAACGCATCCAGCAGGGCCCTGGTCTGCGTTGGTACCAGGTAATCGGCGTGGCGCAGGATGTGCGGCAGAACGGTGTCGATCAAAGTTCGCCGGCGATTGTCTACTGGCCCATTTTGACCGCCGGTCCCTGGGAGTACCCGCCTCGCGCGGTGACGTTCGTAGTGCGCAGCAGCCGGGCAGGAACACAGGCTTTCCTCAACGAAGTGCAGCAGGCCGTTTGGCAAGTCAATGCTGACCTGCCGGTGGCATCCCCACGCACGATGCAGGAGATCTACTCGAAATCGCTGTCGCGCACCTCCTTCACGCTCGTGATGTTGGGAATTGCCGCCGCAATGGCACTGGCCCTCGGCGTCATTGGCATCTACGGCGTGATCTCGTATGCTGTATCACAGCGCAGGCGCGAAATCGGCATTCGCATGGCGCTCGGCGCCCAGAAGCGCGAATTGCGGTTGATGTTCGTGCGCTCTGCTTTGGCTCTCACGGGGATTGGCGTAATCATCGGTCTCGGAGCAGCTGCCGCGGTCGCGCAGTTGATGAGAACGCTCTTGTTTGGTGTGAGCCCTTTAGATCCGTTGAGTTTCGCCGTCGTGCCGCTCATTCTTGTTTTGGCCGCGGCGCTTGCAAGCTTTCTGCCGGCCTCTCGCGCCACCGCTGTCAATCCGGTAGAAGCACTGAAAGCGGAGTGATTGTGGCCGCCCGTGAAGGCGGGTCAAATCCCAGAAAATACGCTTAGAAGCCGGATTCACGAGAGCAGCTCAAAGCGTCCTTCCAATCCCGGTTTGTAGAATGTTTGGGATCAGTCCCCGATGAACGCCCTGCAGTTCCGTAATCGACTTGGACGTGTAGCCGGCATCGCGGACTTTGGCCCGGCGTTTGGTCGTCCGGCCTTGCGGGCGATCGATACTTCGTGGCCGCCTAGCTTCGCAAGGGCGGACATCGCCATTGGCCTCATCCGTTGGCCGGGAGAATCCATGTCCAAGAACGGTGTTAGTAGCTCGATCAGGTGATCGGGTTTTAGATCTATGACGGCATAAAGCGCGTACTGGCGGACAGAGTAGCTGGAGTCGCTCCGCCGGAGATCCAGCTGGCGGCGGCCCTCCGAATTCTCAAGTCTTTGTCGGTAAGAAGTTTCAGCATCGGTTCGCGTATGTCTTCCGTCGCGATCCGCGAGAGCGATCCGATGGCAGTCAATCGGGTACCGAAAAAGTTATCCGATGCCGCGGACCGAAACAAGGCGGCAAGGGCCTCAGGTGTGCTGAACGAACTGAGTGCGAGGGCGGCTTCGGAGCGATTCAAAGCGCGCGGTGGGTTTTCCGTCTGCCAAACCCACTCCGAGGTGGGCTTCCTGAAGGTAATGGACTTCAGAATGACGTTACGAGGATCGAAGAGGACCGTGTGAGGCCGCCGCGCGACGGCAAAGTAAAAGTCGTTTGAAGGTTTGTCAACCCATATTTTATCTGGCTCCGCATGACCACTCGCTCATGCGGATTACTTCCGGATTGCCGGTCCGCTCTCTAAGTAAACGCCCGCAAAACGGAGCCTGGATCGCGGACTCGCACTGGGCATTTGCTCGCGAATACTGAGGGCCCGCGATCGGCCCTTTGCGGGCTAGTTAGAGGGAGACTGGCGGCGGGCCGCTATAATTCGACCTGCCAACGCCCCTAAGATCGCAGTCGCGATTACCGCCATGCCGTGCGCTCCCAACGCATGCCACGGCGTCGACACGGGACAGGCAAGGCGCCAACTGGCATTTATCGCAACGCCGGCGCCAGCACCATAAAGAGCGCCAGCGATGGCCGGCCGGGTCGTCAGCGAATTCCGAAATACCCAACAGAAAAGGCCTACCAGGATTCCGCCGGCAAACGTGCTGCCGATGCCGCAAACGATGCCCATGATCAATGGGCTCACGCGAAAGGGCCCACTCGCAGGGCTGGTCAAGAACGTAAGCCAAGTGACGGCCACTACGACCAGAGCCGTTGCGGCCGCGACGAAATAAACGACATTCTTCGGAAGCCTGTTGGCCGGGGTACTTTCGTGGGCAGCCATCCAGACGAGGACAATTGCCAGGCATAACTGCGCAATCGAAGCGCCCCATGTCAGGAGCGGTCCCAGTACGTCATGGTCACGACGAACGCCGATCAACAGTAGAATCAGCGACGCAACCGTTACCGCCAGAGGAGCCATCCGCAGAACCAATGGGAAGGGGAGCGGCGACGGTTTCACGGGGCTGAGATCGCGGGCGATCGCTTTCAGCAGCGCTTCGGGCGGTTTTGTGGAATCGTCTATCACGCGCGAACCCTTTGAAGATTGATTAGTGCGCCCCGGAGGCCGGCCATTCCGCGGCTCGCGCGGGCACGAGCCGTTGCTGCGCTTATTCCGAGCATTCCGGCGATCTCCTGAAAGCTAAACCCCCACTCATGGTGAAGCAGCAGCGCTTCCGACTGCTCGGCGGAGAGTCCCGCGATGCACCGGCGAACCTCGTCGGCCGAGCCGAGCCTCTCCACTTCAGGCGGCACGGGGAATTCAGGCAGCTCCTGGCGGGACTCATGAACTTCGGCCCATCGTTGAGCCGCGCGACGGTTCATCAGGAAAACATTTCGAGCCAAACCGAATGCCCATGGCTTGACCGGATATGCCGGGTTGTAGGTGGCTCTCGACCGGTGAATGTGGAGGAAGGTCTCCTGAAGCAAATCGTCCGCCATTTCAGATCCGCGAGCGAGATGACGCAGGTATCGCCGGACTCCCGGCGCCAGCTGCGCGTAGATCTCCTGAAACGCGTCCAGCGATCCGCCCTGATACCGGATCATCAGGGTACGAAGTTCTTCAACTCCATCGCTCACTATAGAACTCTTTGCCGGAGGCCACGGATTTGTGACAGATTTCCATGCTGGGGACGCGTCAGCCGCAATCGTGTCACAAACGGGCGGTTGCAGGCAAATATCGAGCTAGGGGCCACACGCTCGACGGCGTCGCTTCTACAAGTGGCCGAGACGACGGAATTCGAGGAGAAGATTCATGCTGATTGACAAGAGAGTTGCTGTTATCGATTGGCCGGGCGGCGCAGTTGTCCGAGCCTTCACGCGGAAAGGAGCGTGTTTGGTTTTGCTCGGCGCCTGCTGTCTGACCGCGTTCGCCCAACAAAGCACACCGTCTTCGCCGTTCGTGGCTGAGGCCAAAAAGGATTACGCGGCGGTGAAGAATAATCTTCTGAAGGCGGCCGACAAGATGCCGGAGGAGGGATATTTCTTCCAGGCAACGCCGGATGTCCGCGCCTATGGCGCGTTGATTGCGCATGTGGCTGAGGTCCAATCGGTGGCTTGCGGTACGCTGCTGGGGACTACTCCTAGTAAACGCCCGCAAGACGGAGCCTGGGTCGCGGACTCGCACGGGCGTTTGCTTGCGGATACTGAGATGACCGCGACCGGCCCTTTGCGGGTTCCTAGTAAACGCCCGGAAGACGGAGCCTGGGTCGCGGACTCGCACGGGCGTTTGCTTGCGGATACTGAGATGGCCGCGACCGGCCCTTTGCGGGCTAGCAAGCCGGCAGAGCCGGGAAAGAGCAAGGCGGAAGTGGTGGCTGCCCTAAAAGCTTCTTTCGACGCCTGCGATACAGCATACGATTCCGTTACGGAGGCCAATCAGTTGCAAATCGCCGGCACTGGCCTTCTGAAACGCTCGCGTCTGGCCGTGTTGTTTCTAAACAATGAACACGATAACGAAACGTATGGCACGATGTCCGTTTACCTGCGGCTTAAGGGAATTGTTCCTCCGTCCAGCGATGATGCCAATAAGCGGTGATCCATGTCCATTGCCATCAACACGCATATCTCTCTCATCGGCGCCGTTCAGCTTCTGGCCGCCCAGGTACGTTACACACAGTTTTGGGGTCAGCACAAATGAAAAAGATTATCCTGATCGTTCTTGGTTCCTTGTTCGCGGTTGTGGCGTTGCTCGCCATAGTGTTCTTCGTAAGAGGCCCCTTCGCCGGCCTTCCCGGGAGCCGCACCGCGGATGGTTCGCGCGCCGTCATTGATGGCGGCATCAAAGTTGCGGGTTGGAACGGCGAGGTGGATGCCGCGGAGGAAAAAGCGGGCATGGGCATCAGAGATGCGAAGCTGGCGCAGGAAGGCGAGTCCCTCCACGCCACCACCGGTCCTGCCGCGACCTACTGGATGAATGGCGCAAACGCTTCCGGGGAATACACGGTGAAGGCTACATTCCATGAGCCGAAGTACATGAACCTCAACACGCATCCGCACCCTTACGGGGTGTTCATCGGCGGCAATGATATGGGAACGCCAGACCAGACCGGCCTTTACTGTGCGGCTTATGGAAACGGCAGGTTCATTGTGCGCGGATTCGGACCGGGGGCATTCAAGATGAATGGTTTTTTCGGCGACGCCAATAGTGCCATTCACAAGGCTGCGGGACGAGGCCAGCCCGTCAGTCAAGAAGTCGCGCTTTCGGTGAAGGACAACAAGGTGGAATGCTCCATCAACGGGGCCGTGGTGGCCAGCTATGACAAGGCGCAGATCGTGACCGGCGGCAAACTGAAATCAACTGACGGGACGTATGGTCTGCGCTTCGCGCACAATACCGATGTCCTTGTTACCGGTTTGACGATGACGAAGAACTGACGCTCTCGGCCGGCCAGGGAAATTAAGAGGATGCGCTGAAATCGAGGACGGCGTTCACGGCAACTGCCCCGGCGACACGGTAGAACAGTTTACGAGAAGCGGAATTTCCGGCGGAATCGTCAGGCAGACCCCTGCGTGCTTTCCGGGATTGAGTCTACAATCAATCTATGTTCAATGTTGTCGTCACGGGTGCAAGCCGTGGAATTGGTTTAGCGATAGCAGTGGAATTGGCCCGGGCGGGGCACCAGGTTGTTGCGACGATGCGCAACCCGGCTGGTTCGCCGGAGCTGGGCGAGCAGGCTGCCAAGGAGAAGTTGCCCATTCGCATCGAGATGCTGGATGTGGACTCCGATGAGAGCGTGAAACAGGCGTTCGGCCGGATACTCGGGCGAGGACCGGTGGACGTATTGGTGAACAACGCGGGCATCGAGCGGACGGGTGCGATTGAAGAGACGCCACTGGCCGATTTCCGCACGTGCATGGAGACGAACTATTTCGGGGCCATCCGGTGCATTCAGGCCGTGATCGGGCCGATGCGGGAGCGCGGGAGTGGCGCCATTATCAATGTGACGTCCGTTGGCGGGAAAATTTCCATGTCGCCCTTCGGACCTTATAGCGCGTCGAAATTTGCGTTGGAAGCCCTGAGTGAAGCCCTGGCGCAGGAACTGCGCGCGTTTGGCGTGCGGGTGGCGATTGTGGAGCCCGGAATTATTGATACGCGGATGGCCCGCAATATCGAGGGCATGAATGGCTCGAAGGTCTATCCGCAAGTTCGGCGGTGCGCGGTCTTGTTCGAGGCGGCGATGGCGGCGGGAGCGGGCCAGCCAGAGGTGGTGGGCCAGAAGGTCCGGGAGATCGTGGAGTCCGGAACGTGGCAGTTGCGGCATCCGGTGGGGCCTGATGCTGAGCCGTTCCTTGGCTGGCGCGGATCGATGAACGATGAGAAGTGGGTTCAATGGGGTGCACAGAGCGACTCGGAGTGGTTAAAGGCTGTGAAGGCGGATTTCGGGATGGATTTGAAGCTGGATTCCTGAGTAAACGCCCGCAAAACGGGGCCTGGCCCACGAGCTGGGCAACGAAAGCCCCAGCTTAGAAGGGGCGACGTGGGGTCCGGTGGCCGGCCATTCGCTCTATCGCACGCCGGGCTGAAATACACCGGAGTTCTCTAACGCTGACGCGTGTAGGCAAGTCCTACCACTCCGCTCGGATAGGGCGTCGCGGATTTCAAGGCGAATCTCGTGGTTACGTTTTCCGGGAACAGACGCTTGCCGCGCCCCAATGTCAAGGGATACAGAAGGATGTGCAGTTGATCCACCAGATCGTGGGCAAATAGTGCATGCACGAGCTGGCTGCTGCCATCCGTCAGAATGCTGCCGCCCGATTGGTTCTTCAGGTCCCGGACGGACTCGATCACGTTGTCGCGGATGATGGTTGTGTTCCGCCATATCGGCTTCTCCAGCGTCCGTGATACGACGTACTTTTTTGGGCTATTCATCATATCGCCGAATGGATCGCCCGGCGCCATCGGCTCAAAGACTTCAGCGTGTGTCACGTACGTGCGCCGGCCGAGGAGCAATGCGTCGGCATCGCGCATCATCTCGCCGAAGCTCCTGCCGATGTCATCGTGCCAATAAGGCATGGTCCAGCCACCGTGCTCGAAGCCTCCGTCACGATCCTCGTCTTTACCGCCTGGAGCTTGTATAACGCCGTCCAGAGTCATGAACTCAGACACAATTAGTTTTCGCATAAAACCCACTTTAAATAAAACAAAAGGACCGGCACAAGATCCAATTCCATAGCGTGCGACCAGTCCAATTCAAAGAGCGGCTGTGCGCAAGATGCGGGAGGTTTACCGGATCCGCCGCGAGATCATCATCGATATCCCGACGCGGCAGTTCAGCGATAATTTGGATATCGTCCCGTCCATTGCCGGACTTCATGTCACGGCACTCGCACGCACTGCTTCGGCTGGAGATATCAGTGCCGCTGTCCAGAAAGCATCTCAAGCAGGCATCGAGGTTAGGATCTGTCGACGTTTACTGTGGCTCCTTCAGGCGCGCCGGCAGTGTACTGGGATACGGGGCGATTCCCACGGCCAAAATCAAAGAAGGTCTGCGCCGCCTGCCTGGTTGCTTTCGCCAGCATGAGGTTGAACGCAACGGATGCGCATCTCATACCTGGCGATCGCGCGCTTTCCGGGAGGGATGCCGCAATGCCACTACCAGGGCAGCATTTCCCGCAGTTGGTCCACCCACCCCGGCTGAGCGAATCCTTCCATCATCCAGAGACTGCTGCTTCTTCTGGTTGCCGGATAGAGAATGCTCTTGCCGTCCGGAGACAGGCTGAGCCGAATGCCGGGATTGTTGTAGCTGGAAGGCGTAAAGTCTTTGCTAATTTCACCGATCGTCTTCATTTCTTTGGTTGCGATGTCGAGCGAAAACAAGGTGCGGCGATCCGATTCGACCCGGATTCCGTAGAGCCGTTTGGAGTCGGCCGAGAAGGTCATCTGGATGGCATTCGGCTCGCCATAGCTGCGCAGTGTTTTGCCATCGGGCGAAATGAGGGCCCAGCCGGAGGCGTCGTCGCCGCCCCGAGCGTCAATGAATTTGATCCACTGTCCGTCAGGCGACCACTCCGGCAGCGGAAGGCCCGCCTTCCCCGAAAGCACCACGGGTGTCGCGTCGCCGGTGGTTCTCACCACCATTATCGAGACAAACCCATTTCGGAACTGCCAGCAGACGATCCGGCCCCCGTCCGGCGACCACGAACCTCCGCGCTCGATGACATCCTTTGCGTTGGTCAACCGGACCGGTGGTCCGCCGGAAAGGGGCGAGATCCAGTTGAATTGATCGTTACTGCCGCCGGTGCCGCGCGTGTAGAGCACACGGTCGGCTTGCGGAGAGAGCGTTGGAAGAATGACTGCACCCCTGCTACCCGAAGGAAATGCGTCTTGGGTGACAATCGGGCGGTCTCCGTCCTCGCCGCGCATCCAGATAGCAGACGATCCGCTTCGCTCACTCGCGTACACAAACGCGTTCCGATGTAACGCCCAGGCGGGCATGCCGGTCGCCGCTTCGGACGAAATGACCCGTTCGACCGAAGCGTCGCTCAAGGAGGCCGATACGATCATGTAGTCCGTTCGGGACTGGTTGAAGAGCAGTTGCTTTCCGTCAGGAGAGAGCGCCGGTTGGGATTGGGATTCAGATGAGATTCCGGTGGTGACCGCTTGCCGCACTCCCGCTCGAATGCCCGCGAGCCAGAGGTGGCCGCCGAAAGACCAGACACCGCCTCGGCCGTTGGGAAACCATGACCACCCTCCGTACCTGTTGTCGGGCACACTCCTGAATACACGCTCGGGAGCGCTCTGCCCCGCGGGGTAAGGCAGCTTCCATACCTGTCTGCCCTCCAAGGCGTCCACGATGAACGTGATCGACTTCAAGTCCGGTGAAAACTGTGCGTTCGGAACGTTCGACCATGTAGCAGTCTCGAAAGGGGCCGGCGTGTACCGCTTCAGCGCCGATCCGACCGGAGAGGCAGTGTAAAGCGAGAGTTTGCGATTTTCGTCGACGCGGATGGCGACGAGAGCTGTGCCATCGGCAGACACCCTGGGCCCGGGGAGAACGAAATGATCGTCCATCGGCATGACCACGTCCGGCTCGCCGCCAACTACGGGTGCGGAAAAGAGGGTGTAGCGTGTAGCTGAGCCCTGCGGATTCTTTCCAATAACAAACACTCGTTTGCTATCGGCCGACCACCCGGCAGGGTCCCAAACATCCGCACCGCGAGTCAACGGTGTTGCGGTGGGGGAATTCAAGTAGCGCAGAAACAACCGGCGGGCGCCAACCGGCCCGGCGCTATAGGCGAACGCCTTGGCATCGGGGGACCAAACGGCAGCCGAGGGGTTTTCCCAGGAAACCTCTATTGGAGTGAATCGCGGGTTTCCCGCTCCACCGGCCGAGTGAAGCATCCATCCCGCAGCACCGGATACGACCGCGACCGCGAGGCCCGCGAAAAGAATCCAGGCCTTCGGCCAGGAGCGCGAGCGGTGTGGCATCGCTTCGGTGCTGGCTACTTGAACGCCGCTCGCCGTGCTCTCCGAAAGCCGGTCGCGGACTTGCCGCAGTTCGCGATATAAATCGCGAGTGGACTCGTAGCGGTCCGAGGGGTCCTTCTCGAGCAGGCGCTCCACGATCCATCGCAGCGGCGCAGGGACGGTTGCCGGAAGCGGGTCAGCCTCTTCGCGGATGATGGCGGTCATGGTCTCGGCTGTGCTGCCCCGCGGAAAAGCGCGCCGGCCCGTGGCCAGTTCGTATAAGACCAGCCCGAACGAAAACTGGTCCGATTGCGCGGTGAGGTCCGCACTCCCTCGTGCCTGCTCCGGACTCATGTAGGCAATGGTGCCGAGCGTGGCGCCGGCTTGAGTGTGTGTCATGGCGCGGGTAGCATCATCGCCCGGTTTGTCCGTGGATACCATCTTCGCCAGGCCGAAGTCGAGAATCTTGACGCGGCCATCGCGGGTAATGAGAATGTTATCGGGCTTCAGGTCGCGGTGAATGATCCCCGCGGCGTGTGCGGCGGCCAGACCGTCGGCGATCTGTACTGCGATGTCGAGCAGCTTGCGGGTCGAATCGACCGACGCGATAGGCGTCCCTTCGACAAACTCCATGACCAGGTAGTCCGGCCCCACGTCGTACAACTGGCAGATGTTGGGGTGATTCAGCGCGGCGACGGCCCGAGCCTCACGCTCAAAGCGTTGAGAAAAAGCTTCTTTGGAAATTTTAACGGCAACGGTTCGATCGAGACGGGTGTCGCGGGCCTTGTACACTTCGCCCATACCACCGGCTCCGATCGGATTCAGAATCTCGTAGGGGCCGCGGCACGCGCCCGGAACAAGGGACATATCTGGTCTCGAATCATTCTACTGAATTCAAATAGTCAACCGATGGTCAGGGTGTTCCAGTTGGGCTCTGGCCGCGTTTGGTGAGCGATTTTTAGCGGATTTGAGGGTAAATTATCCGGCTCGGGAGCGGCACGGCTCCCGCTTGTTGGCATCTAAGGAGAATGCGTCCTATCCTGAAAATGAGGTTATGAAAGCTGCTTACCTCCAGTCGCCGAGAGCCATCGCCGACCGTCCGTTGACCATTGGCGAGATGGAGAAACCACAGCCCGGTCCTGGTCAAGCTCTTCTCAAGGTACGGGCTTGCGGAGTCTGCCGGACCGATTTGCACATTGTGGAAGGTGAGCTTCCGCCGCTACGAAATCCGTTGGTTCCGGGGCATCAAATTGTTGGCCAAATCGTGGATGGGGCGGCCGGCGAATTTCCGGTGGGCGCCAGAGTGGGCGTTTCGTGGGTGGGTGGGGTGGACGGCACATGCCCATATTGCCACCTCAATCTGGAGAATCTTTGTGATTCTCCTACCTTCACGGGCTACTCGGTCAACGGTGGCTACGCGGAGTTCTGCGTGGCTCGAGTGGACTTTCTGTTTCCTCTTCCGGGACGTCTGGGCGATCTCGATGCTGCTCCACTTCTGTGCGCGGGCATTATTGGGTTTCGTAGTCTGCGCGTTGCGGGCGTGCAGCCGGGAGAGCGGGTGGGATTATTTGGATTCGGGGCGTCGGCCCACCTGGCACTTCCGGTGTTGCTTTCGTGGGGTTGCCAAGTTTACGTTTCGACCAGAGGCTCTTCACACCGTGCGCTTGCCACGTCGCTCGGTGCGACCTGGGTTGGCCGTGAAACGGAAAAGCCGCCCGTGCTGCTCGACCGGGCGGTTACCTTCGCTCCCAGCGGCGATGTGGTGGTGGCGGCTCTGGCGAGTTTGAGGAAGGGGGGAGTGGTGGCGATCAATGCGATTCACCTCGACCGGATACCCGAGTTCGACTATGACCGTCTGCTTTGGGGAGAACGCCAGATTCGAAGCGTTGCCAATATGACTCGGTCGGATGCTCGGGATTTCCTCGACATCGCTGACAAGATCGGACTTCGGCCGAAGACCACGGCGTTTCCGCTCGATCAGGCGAACGAGGCGCTGTTGGCGATTAAGAACGATGCTGTTGACGGCGCGGCGGTGATCGTTCCGGGGTAGAAGCGTTTCTTTAGCCTCATAGCGAACTTTCTGCGAAGCACAGGTGAGCACGACCGGTTTCACTACGGCCGTCTGGAACAGGAAGCCATGATACTCGTTCCCGGCTCTATTGTCGCGTCATCAACGGCAAAACAAGGTACGGCAGGCGAGAAGCGGGCCGCGAAACTCTCGTGACGGCGCGGCGGTGATCGTTCCGGGAAAGAGCGTTTCTTTAGCGTCATGGCGAACTTTCTGCGAAGCACAGGTGAGCACGACGGGTTTCACTATGGCCGTCTGGAGCAGGAAGCCGTTGATACTGGTTCCCGGCTCTCTATGGTCGCCTCACGAAACGGAAAAACAAGATACGCTACGCGAGAAGCGGGTCGCGAAGCTCTCGTTCAATTTGTCTCTGCCGCACTTTGGTGAGCGATGCCAAGTGCAGCAATATCGATAGCGGAATGATAAACGCCGGAACCATCGCCAACGGAAAAGCGGTGATGAGTTTATTGGGAGCGTCCAGCGACAACTTCTGTAGTGGCCCGGGCGTACTGAGGAAACCGATTGTTACCGCCACAACGAAATCGGCAATGCCCAATAAATTCCACGCCCGCACCCAACCGGCCGCGCTGCGGTAGTGGCGCGCATACGCAAGGCCAACAACCGGGGCAAGCAGCCCGACAAGCATATCGCCCGCGCCCGCAGGCCAAGCAAATACGCCGGGCAGATAGCCAGTCGCGTAGAGCACAAGAAAGATCACTCCTTCCATTCGATAAACCTGCACGGAGACGAGCCACGATTGGGGTATGGCCTCAACGACGCGTCTCAGCGTAGCCGATCCGCGAAACAACATCACTGCCACGATGAGCGGAATTATCATTCCATACTGAATCGTCGGAAGTCCGAACAACGGCCTGTCATAAAAGCCTAGCCAGGATGGTACCAACGCGGCGATGAACCACGCTCCGAGTAGTAGCGTGCTGTTCCAAACCGCTCGCTTGCGCTCCGAAGCCGGCCATCCGGCGAGCTGGAGCGCCTTGTGTATGCCAAACAGAATTGCGGTAATGGTCGACAGCGTTCCGATTAGAACGGACGGCGACAGGTAATTTGGTGTTAGATCGTTCATGATTACTCCTTCTTTCGTTAATATGCCTGGCCGTATTGGCAACAACAGCACGTTGCCTCAGGGCTGATGCGCATTGGTTCTCAATCCATGGGTTCACTTCAAACCACGAGCCCGCTTGGCAATACTGCGCGCGGCGAAAGCGCCGATCAACGATGTCGCAAGTATCGCGGGTCCATGTGCCGTGGCGAAATGCCACGGACTGGAAATCGGACAGGCGAGCCGCCATCCGGCGTTTATGGTGATGCCAACGCCCAGCCCGTAGAGCGCGCCCATAAGACCAGGCCGTGCCGCGAGCGAGTAACGAAACAGCCAGGCAAAGGACGTAACGACTAGCGAGCCCGCGGCCGTGCCGCCGATTGTACATACAAACCATTCAATCCACGGATGGCGGGTGGCCAGCACCAGAGTTGGGCTCACAGTGAAGGTCCACAGCGCGAATGCGACCACGGCGAGCCAGGCTGCGACAAGTGCGGAGTGAACAACGGTTCGGGAGAGGCGGCGCGCCGGAGTACTTTCACGGACCGCAATCCAGATCAGTATCACGCTCAGTGTAATTTGTGCGGCAGAGGCTCCCCACGTCACAAAAGGATCAAGTGCGCCTGCATCTTTTCGCAGTCCGACGACGGTCAATACCGCAAGAGCAGCCAGCACTGCCACGAGCGCCATACGAAGCGCCATGCGCGACGGTAGAGGAGCGGGTCTGACGGGATGCATATCCCGCGAAATTTCGCGGAGAAGAGCCTCGGGGAGTCGCAGAGAATCAGGCGTCATGCGCGTGCCCCCTGAAGACTCATCAGGGCCTGGCGAAGATCGGCAATGCCGCGGCTGGCACGTGCACGGGCCGCAGCGGAACTGATACCGAGCATGCCGGCGATTTCTTCGAACGTGAATCCCCACTCGTGACGCAACAGAAGAGTCTCCGTCTGGTCTGCGCGCAGCCCAGCGAGGCAGCGGCGGATTTCATCTGCTGAGCCCAATTTTTCGACCTCGGGAGCCACACCCTTATCGGGCATTTCCACCGTCTCGTCATGAACCGTACTCCGGCGTTGCGCGGCGCGGCGGTCCATTAGAAATACGTTCCGCGCGAGACCGAACGCCCAGGGCCGGACCGCGTACGCCGGATTATAAGCGGCCCGTGAGCGATGGATCTGGAGAAAGGTTTCCTGCAACAGATCGTCCGCGGAATCAGCTCCACGCGTCAGGTGCCGCAGATATCGCCGCAATCCGGGTGCAAGATGTGCGTAGATTGCCTGGAACGCGTCGATGGAACCGCCCTGATATTTCATCATCAGGTTTCGAAGCGTCTCTTCATCGTTGCTCACTATCAGACTATTTGCCTCTGACAGGTTATCTGTGACAATTTTTCGCGCCGGCCTTTCCCGGAGGAACTACCGCCGAAAGGGTGTCACACAATTTCAGCGTGGAGCAAAGACCATGACAGAAGGTTCGTTTGCATTTTGATTCAAAAGGAATATCGATGAACAACTCATGGAAAACGCTCGGCAGTATCTTGTTGCTGATTACCGCCTCGGAGTTCGCTGGCCGGCTTGAGGCGCAGGTTCCAATGCCCGGAAAGACAACTGAGGTGATGGTAGTGATGACGATAAAACCCGGTATCGAACGGGCGCAGCTCTCCAAATTCATGCCCGACGAAGTCCGGTCGACCGTTCGCCTCTATCTGGATGGCAAGATCCGGCAGTGGTATTCGCGAGCCGATGGGAAAGGCGTGGTTTTTATCCTAAACGCAACGTCGGCAGCAGAAGCGCAGGCCACAATGGAAACACTTCCGCTCGCGAAGGCAAATGTCGTGAATGAAGATTACGTGGAGCTCGCTCCCCTGGCTCCGCTTGCGGCGCTGATCGGCCCGCCCGCCCTGAAACCGTAACGGCCGCGAAACCCCGGCGTTTTATCCCGGAGGAGAGGCTCCAAAAGTTGATCACGATCATCCTGCTCGCCAGCCTTGCCGGGACGCCAGCGGCCTCGCAAAGGTGGGAGCTCTTACTAGCCCAGGCTGAAGAGCTCGCTTTACAAAACCGGCACACAGAAGCCGGAAAAGCGTATTCCTTAGCCCTCGTGGAAGCCGAGAAATCGGGGCGGAAGGAACTACCTGTAGCCGTTGTCCTCGACCACAATGCGTTTCGCCTTCAGCAACTGGGGCAGCTGAGAGAAGCGAGCCAGATGTATAGCCGCGCTCTCGACATTTTCACGCGCAAAGCGCCGGATAGCCGGGCGCTGACGGATGTTGTGATCGGCCTCTCCAGCGTCTATTTGCAGAGCGGCGAAATCTCAAAGGCCCAGTCCTTGATCCAGCGCTTCTTGAGGAATGATGCCGCTCACCTGCCCCAAGACAGAGCCATGCTGCTGGCAAATCTCGGCTCCGCTCTCGCAGCGCAAGGCGATTTGCGCCAGGCGGAGCTCAAGTTCGAGGAGGTTCTCGCCATTCTAGAGAAGGACGGAACCGAACAAGTACTTATGGTGAAAACGCTGGACAATCTTGCGAGCATCGATTGCGTAACGGGCCGCATTTCCGATGCGCGTGAATATTCGCAGAGAGCCCGGAGCTCGCTAAGCGGCATCAAGAATCCCCCGCCGGATCTCGTGATCAAGACTTTTGCGAATGCGGGCGGTATCGCCATGCTCGACCGGAAGTGGGAGGAATCTCAGCACTTCTACTCTCAGGCCTTGACGCTGTGCGAGGAAACTTTCGGCCCCGATCACTATCTACTGGCCCAGATTCTTCAAGGTTATTCGCAAGCGCTTTTTCATCTCAATCATAAAAGCGAGGCCAGGCGCGCCAAGAAGCGGGCCGAAGAAATCCTGAATCGATTTCAGCGCGAGAACATGTTGGGTTTGAGCGTCGATGCTCACATATTGTCTGAATCCCGGTTGAAGGATGGCAGGTTGTGGTTGCGGTGATGGATGGCAGATGGAAGAAATATTTGCGGATGAATGGCATCGTTCCGCCCGCAAGCCCGCGCGGGTGAGGATCTAGTTTTTATGAAGGAGATAACCGGCGAGCCAGTCGCCCATCTCTCGCAGGGTGTTCACCAGATTGCCAAAAGGCTTCGCTGCCGTGCTTACCGCACGCAATTGGCCTGAGTGGCTACTGATTCCGGCGAAGGTAACTTCGCCAGGGCTGGTGCAAAAATCACCGTGGTGCCGTCTGAAAATCTTCCCACTGCATCTTCGCAATTTGTTTACATTCCATTTTGTGTTGTGACTCATTCCCTGCTGTCTCAGTTCGTGTCGGCATCATCCGATCGGGCGATGCCAAATTCCAGGATGAGAGGTTTCACGTGATGAAGAAGTCTTCTTTCAGGCAAACTGCTGTCTTGTTGGCGGCCACGATAGCCGGCCCCCAACTGTACGCTCAGACTCAAGGCGTTACCGTGTTCGGATCGCCATATAACTTCGATGTCTATAACGACACCGGGCAGGACGCTCATGGATTTCAAATCGAGGTCTACGGGCTAACCCCGCAACAAATAGTAGCAACCTTTCCCGCCACTCGATATGGCGCCCCGCAGGTTATCCCGTTTTCAGGCGGTGTCTACGTACGCTATACGAGTTCGTGGGACCCAGCCGCTCAGCATTTCACGGCCACGACGTCGGTTCCGGCGGCGTTCACTCCAACTTTCGGCCACTCTTGTGTGCTGACCAACATCGTTGGCTGCGATCACTATGGCATCGTCTCCTACCCGCCCGCTAACAATACGATCATGCGTTGGCTGGTGGCTGATCCCGTGAATCCCGGTTCGTTGATTCCTTTCGGCGGAGCGGCTGTATCGATTCCAGTTCCGAATGTTAGCATTCTTCCACCAGCTCAGCCGGGGGCTGCCCCAGTCGTAGTTTTCCAGATAAAAGCTCCTCCGCCACCTCCCGTTGCGCAGTTTGGCGAGGCCAAATGGGTGAAAGTCTATAAGACTGAATTGCAGCGCGAAGTGGGCTTGGATGAACTGGTAGGAGATAACCCCATCGTTCCCCAGGACGCGGGATTGGTGGAAACTCCGTGGAAGTTATTGCAGAGCAACTCCAGAAGCGCGAACAGCGGGGTGCTGGGTAATTCAGGCGGCCTGAATAGTGGCTCGCGCTCAGTGGTGCGACGCTACGAGTTTTACAAATACACCGGTACGATCGATCCAGCTACGCATGAAGCGCTCTGCGCCGACCCCACGTGTTCGGCTCCGGCGGCGAACGAATTGGGAGACTTTATTGGCGACCAGATGGCCGCCGCCAATGTTGGCGTACCGTCGGTGACTGTCACCAAGACGGGCAGTGGAACGGTGTTGGGCGCCGACGGGAAAATCAACTGTGGAGGATCGTGCACAACCTCGGTGCCTGCCGGCACATCTGTGACGTTGACCGCGAATCCAGGCGGTACGGTGTTCAGCGGCTGGGGTGGGGCGTGCAACGGAGTTGACCTGAATTGCACGCTATTGGTGAATGACGCGATGAATGTCCTTGCGACCTTTACTCCCATTCATACGCTGTCCATCGGACGTGGGGGCAATGGGACAGTGACGGGAAATCCGGCGGGGTTACAGTCGACCCAGATCAGTTGCGGAAGCAGTTGTTCCGCCAAGTTTGCGGAGGGAACGGTGGTGAACCTTACCGCGACGCCGGCGGCAGGCCTAAACTTCGTCAACTGGACCGGAGCTTGCGCGGGGACAGCGCCCACGTGCACGGTGACGATCTCGAGCGATACCAAGGTGCAGGCGAACTTCAAATAGCCGAAAACGTTCGATTCGATCCGGGAAGGCTCGTCTCGTTTAAGGAACTCGCGCAAGACGGACTCGCTTCCGGCGGCTAGGTCCGCTGAGTTTCTCTGTCGTTTGGCGCCGCCGGAAGCGGCCTTTGCGCTTCTTGAGGCGAGCCTTTTCGCTATTTCCAGATGCAAACAAATAGTTGTGCCGCGCGGCATTATTTTCTGTCCAAGGGTTTGTGCAGACGGCCCGTGCAAAAACTCCGGAATATAATCGGGACGATGCAGGATTTGACCGACGAAGATCTTGTCGCGAACTTCCGATCTCATGGTGGACCACCGGCCGGGAACAGGTGGGTCGACGAACTCTTTGGGCGTTATCACTCCAAAGTGGCGATCTGGTGTTACCGGTTTACGGGGGAGCGGGACCTGGCGGGGGACTTGGCGCAGGACGTCTTTCTTCGCGCCTATCGGAACATCGATTCTTTTCGGGGCAATGCCAAATTTTCAACCTGGCTTTATACGATCGCGCGAAATCATTGCATCAACGAGATGAAATCGCGCGCGGTGAGGCCCGAGCAGACGAGCGAATCAATCGAATTGGACATCGAGGATGGCGTCAGGGAAAGCATCCTCGCGTCGCTCGAGCGGGAGCAATCGCTGCAGTCGATGCGCGCGCTGGTGAACGAGACGCTTGACGATACGGAGAAGCGAGTCATGGTGCTGCACTTCGGGGATGAAATCGGGCTCGAAACGGTGACGAGGCTTCTGCAGTTGAAGAATCCGAGCGGAGCTCGCGCGTATATTATGAGCGCGAAACGGAAATTGAGCGCGGCCCTGCTGCGGTGGAAAGCCAAGGAACAGCGCGGAGGAAGTATCAGCCGTGGCGAATAGAATTCAGGAGGTTTTCCGGCCGCGCGCCGAGTGCCCTCCGGTTGAGGAACTGGTGCTGATGCTCGAAGGCAGCAGTGGTCGGGAGCAAAAGCGATCCTGCGAGGAGCACGTGGCGCACTGCGTCCGGTGCGAAGCAGAAGTTGCGTTGTTCCGCCGGTTTGAATCGGGGCAGCCGGGCAGGGAGGAACGTGAGCCGGTGGAGGCCATCGTCGCGCGGCTTAGGAAACAATCACCTGCGAAGCCGGTCCGGTGGTGGCGGGAGGTGTGGCGTCCGCGAATCCTTATGCCGGCTTCTGTCGCGCTGGCGACCCTGGCGGTTGTGATTGCAATCAACGTGGAAATGCCTCCCCTGCTGCGTGAGCCGTCTGCTCCAGGTGGTTTGGACGTGGTGCGCTCGGGGCGGCTGGTGGTAATAGCACCGGTGAACGATATTTCGCAGGCGCCTCGCGAGTTGCGTTGGCAAGCGGTGCGTGGCGCGGCCCGTTACCGAGTCCGCTTGCTGGAGGTGGATAAAACAGAGTTATGGCGCGCCACGGTTACTGATTCGAGCGCCACGCTGCCTCCGGAAATCGCTGCGCGAGTTACGCCCCTGAAGACGCTGCTCTGGGACGTAGAAGGTATCGACGAAACGGGACGGCCTGTGGCCTCCAGCGGAATTCAAAGTTTCCGGTTATTGCGGCGAAACTCCCAGTAAGAATATTTTACGAATTGTTTACGAACTATTAGTACTTTCTGTGCCATCGCTCCATATGATTGGGAAGGTTATGAATAGCAATCGACTTCTGCTCGGTATTCTCACAGCTTCTGCGATATTTGCGGCCTCAGGCCCCAGCGGAGGGGGATCCGGCGGAGGGGGTGGCAATACGGGCGGCGTCGCTCCGTCAAACGCCGCTGAGGTGCGGACGCCCAATGAGCGGATTCCGGCGGGCGGGACGGTGCAGGTGAAGTTTCTGCTTACGCAACCGAGACCGATCGGCAGCGGCGGTTCCAGCTTTTTCACCAGCGGCTTCGATGTGGATGGAGTCGCCATCTCAAGCACTCTGGGCGATGCGGCAGGGGCTGCTGTGTGGCAGAACGGTTTGCTAAAAGTTTCGGTGGTTTCTCCGAACGCCGATTTTGGGATGACGGAATATCCTTTTATGACCGCGACGTTGAGCGTTCCCGCAACGAGCCAGGCGGGCGCGACATATCCTCTTGCTTTGTCGGATGGGTCGTTCATGACTGCACTCGGGCCGCTTACGCTCACTGATCCAAAACCAGGCGTTCTGACAATTGGCGGGAGCATATCGATTCACAATATCGTCCCCGGAGGCGGGACGTGGCCGGCAGGAACTGTGGTGAAGGTGGAGGGAACCGGATTTCTTCCCTTGACAAAATTGGCGGCGAAGATGAGGATGTCTCCCGCGGTTTATGACAGCCCGACCGCGATGCACTTTACGGTTCAGGATTCCGCTACGACGATGGACATGCAGCCGATCACGGCTTCTAATCCGGACGGTTCGCAAGTGACTTACAACTCGTACCTGCGTGGTGTGCTGATCCAAAGTCCGTCGCGGAGTTTGCTGAATCGGACCGACCCGATTTTTCAATTGCAAACGCACGGGATTGCGACGGTCGGTCCGCTGTCACCGATGAGTTCGGGGCAGTATGCCGCGCTGGCGTTTCAGAATCCCACTCCAGGGCCCGTTGTAGTGACTCTCATGGTCAACAGCAGCGGCGCGGTAACGACAATCACTTTACCATCGGGCGGCCGGGTTATGGACGATATCAGTGCTCTACTTGGCGGAACCAGCTTAGGCCCGAACGACACGGTGACGGTGACGTCGACATCATTGGTCCAGATGCTTGGGCTGTATTGCGACGAAAACGCCGGCACCGTTACGCCGTTTCTGCCTTCGTTTTGATGAACTGGCTTTGACGAATAGCACCAGGCCGGCGAGCAGTACCGGCATCGCGAACCATTCCCAACCGATGATGTAAGGCAATCGCATTGCGCCGTCGCCGTTGACTACGAAGGCGGCCCAGTAGGCGGGGTGTGGCGCAGTGGCAGAGCGAAGAAACTCGAGTTTGGCTGAGCGAAGCGCCTCCGCTACCGAGTCGCCGGCGGCCAAACGGGCGTAGAAACGGACCATGAGGCCGGCTGTTGATTTGTCGCTCACGCTCCAGAGCGAGGTGACCACGGTGGGTACACCGGCGGCGAGGAAGGCGCGGCTGAAGCTCTCGGAACCTTCGCCGGGCACAACCTTTCCAAGGGCTGTTTCGCAGGCGGAGAGAGTCAACAGTTGGACACCTGTTAAGGGTAGCTCGCCGACCTCTTTTTGGAATAGATAATCGAATCGCTGAGAGCGCGTGCCGGGGGCGAGGAGGATATAGGACAGGTCGGGATTCTCGATGTCTACGAAGGCGTGGGTGGCGAAGTGCAACACGGGCGCGCGCGTGCTTTGGCGAAGGGCCGATTTTACGGCATCGGGACCTTCGTGGAGAAAGGCTCTTCCGCCCAGAACGCCGGCGATGCTATGAACTTCTGGTCCGGCGTACGGGAGACGCGTCCAGCGGTCTACGTTTACTAAATCATTTTTTTCGGCGGAACCCGGTGCCGGATCGGCAAAAGCCTCCATACTCGACTGCCAGAACCATCGGACGGTGCGTCTCTTGGGTGCCGTGGGCGCCAGCGCGGCGGCGGGAGCGTACGAGACGGTGAACCGATCGATCAACAGGCCTTTGCCGAAGGGAAGTGCTTCAAACGGAATTTGTCCCAAGGGTCCATCGGGGACGATGATGAGCCGCTGGATTAACGGGTCGTTCAGGGGAGCGACTTCGGCGAACAGTTGACGAGCAAGAGGGGCGGTGAAGGTGGCCCAGTCCGTACTCTTCGGATCGGAGAGAAGCGAGTGCACGGAATTCATCGTGTTGCGATCGGCGGCTGTGAACGCCCAGCGCCTGATGCCGGTTTGGCGGGCCGACATCCATAAAACGGCCGCGGAAGATTCGCCTATCCAATATTCCAGAACCGCCGTGCCCGCTGGAAGACTGCTGGTTAGAGTACTGATGGACGCTGGTCGGCTTTGCGTAATACGATCACTGAGTCCTCGGGCTCGCGAGTGCTCCATGGTCTCGAATACTTCTTCTATGTTTGTTGACTTCTCGATCAACAGATCGTAGACACTGCGCTTGTCGGCGAGAAACGCGGAACGGAGGGAGTGACTGCCTAGAGCACTTCGCATGTTTTCGATTAATCCGACCGCGTGCCTGAGCAGGTCAATGGCGGTTGCCGGATCACCCCGGCGTACAGCGACGCTGGCGAGACCATACTCGGCTTTCCATTCTTCTTCCTGCTCTCCGAGCAGCTTCGCATCGTTAGCGGCGGCCGTGAAATCGGCGCTCGATTTGGTCAGTTCGCCCCCGCGAAGGTATGTCTGGCCGCGGTAGAGACGAGCCTGGACCGAGAGCGGACGGTTGCCGCTTTTCAAGGCGAGTTCGAGGGAATCGGTGAACGTGGCCGCGGCGGCGTGGAAATCCGATAGATCCATAGCCTGTACAATGCCGATATTATTGAGCACTGCGATCTCGCCATCGAGGAGCCCGGCTTTTTTGTAGAGTGCCTGCGCCGCGTGATAGGTACTCATCGCTTTTTCGGGATCGCCGAGCCGCCGCCTGAGCACGCCGGCATTTGCAAGCACCTGCGCTTCTTCGGGGGCAGACAACGCCTGCGGCGAATTGAGAAGTTCGTTGTACAGCGTCAGTGCGCGGTCGTATTGCCCCAGTGTTTGATAAAGAATTGCGATGTTGGCTATGGTGAGTTGGCGTCTGGAGGCGCGCGCTTTCTTATTCGGTATTGCCGAGACCTTGTCCAGCGCTTCGCGATAGCGATCCATGGCATCGGCGTAACGGCCGCGAAAGTAGAATACCGTTCCGATGTTGTTGAGAGAGGTGACGTGATGATCGAAATCCTTTGCCTTTTGAGAGAGGCTGCTTGCTTCGTTGAAATTCTGGAGGGCGGGCTCGTAGTCTCCCGAATACATCTGGGCCAGACCGACGTTGGTTAGCGCGCGGGCTGTTTTGGCATCGTCGCGTGTTCGACGGAAAAGTCTGGCGGCTTGCTCGCCTCCACGAATCGCGGCTGAGTAGCGGCCGGCACTCAGGTCAGATTGAGCTTTGCGTAGAATTGCATCGGGATCTTCCAGCGCCAGGAGCATACTGGTCAGAGCTAGAAGACAGCCGATTGGAACTGATGACAAGTCGTATTTTAACTGTCTGGCCGGGCTGTATGAGATACCGTACCCGATCTTCCGGAACCAATCCCTAACAAACGCGTCTAAGCTTCCATGTTGTGGCGAATCGGTGTGCTCCCGGTTTTTGGCGGCCCTTTGGGCATTCGCTGAGCCGGCATTTCCCGACACGCCGGCGGGGCGGACGCTGAAGGCCTGGTTTGAAGCGTTCAACAGCGGTGATCGGGCACAAATGGAGGCGTACATTCAGAAATTCGACCCGGTGCGGCCGATCGACAACCAGGTGAATTTTCGCAATCAGACCGGGGGATTCGATCTTCTCAGCATTGATAAGAGTGAGCGGACGCACATCGAATTTCGCGTGAAAGAGAAAGCCGGCCCGACGACCGCAATCGGACGGCTCGACGTGAAGGACGCCGATCCGGCCGAGGTCGTAAGCTTTGGTATAAGAGCCTTGCCACCCGGCGTGACCGAGGCGGATTTCAAAATCGAGGCCGCGGAACGGCAACGGGCGATCGATGGCACGGCCGCTATGCTGAACGAGTTCTACGTATTCCCAGAGACCGCGAAGAAGATGGAGGCGGCCATACGAGCTCGGCAGAAGGCGGGCGCGTACGATTCGATCACAAATGGCGATGCCTTTGCGGAGAAGCTTACCGCGGATTTACGGGAGATCAGCCACGACAAACACCTGGGTGTAAGCTTCAGTCCGGCTGTGTTGCCGAAAAGCCCACCGTCCGGAGGCGCGGACGACGCTGCGATGCGGCGGCAGGTGGAGCGCGCTAACTGTGGGTTCGAGAAGGCAGAGCGCCTCCGAACATCGGATACCTGAAATTCAACATCTTCGCCAAGCCGGACATCTGCGGTCCTACGGCAAGCGCGGCCATGAACTTCCTTGCCAATGTGGATGTCCTCATCGTTGACTTACGCGAGAACGGTGGCGGCGACCCGAAGATGGTGGCCTACATTTCCTCAGTAAAGGCCCGCAAAACGGAGCCTGGGTCGCGGACGCGCACGGGCGTTTGCTTGCGAATGCTGAAGGGCCGCGACCGGCCCTTTGCGGGCTAGTTATCTCTTCGATGAGCGCACTCACCTGAATGATCTTTACAATCGAAAAGAGAACAAGACGGAGGAGTTTTGGACGAGCACTGATGTGTCTGGAAAGCGGCTCGGCGGTAAGCCGGTCTTCGTTCTGACCTCCAAGCGGACCTTCTCCGGCGCCCAGGAGTTCACCTACAATCTGAAGAACCTGAAGCGCGCCACGATTGTCGGCGAAACCACCGGTGGAGGCGCGCACCCCGTCTCCGGCCACCGCATCGATGATCAATTCATGATCGGCGTGCCGTTCGCGAGAGCGATCAACCCGATCTCGAAGACGAACTGGGAAGGGACCGGCGGCGAACCCGACGTCAAGGTGTCCGCCGCGGAAGCGCTCGAAGTGGCTAAGAAACTCGGCGAAAAAGTAGGATTGGTGTACAAAGGCTCTGCGATCTAATGTCCGGCGCCTATCTCCTCGACTAAGGTCTTACTCAGCGGAAGAAAATGCCTGAGATGACCGAGTTGGTAGTGAGAGCTGTTGCTCTGATCTTGACATGGCCAGTGAAGTTCCAGACCAGATATTGCCCTGCTACGAAATTGGAAACATTTCGGGTGTCCAGAACATTGTTATTGGCATCCAGAACATCAATGGTTTGAGCCCTGGGGCCATAAGTGTCCCAATCGATAACGTAAATCGCCACTTGATGAGAGTTCTGATCGGTAAAGCTCAGGTCAATTGTGAAAGTCGGCTGACCGTACCAGGTAGCGGCGAGCCGGGCTGTTCCCGAGGCCCTTTGCAAGGCGCGAATATCTGTGGTGGATCCGTTCCAGATGTACTGGGGTCCAGTCGAGGACGGCGTTACGTACGTGGGATTCAAGGTTGCGTCGCCTACGAGGCTGTAACCTTCGGTTCCATATTTCGATTTCCAGTTCCCCTGCGTCATTGTGTCCAACGTTAAAAAGCTGGCTGTTGGCCCGGAAGCGGGGGCGGGTCCGAAGAAAATGCCTGAGATGACCGAGTTGGTGGTGAGAGCCGTTGCTCTGATCTTGACATGGCCGGTAACATTCCAGATCAGATATTGCCCTCCTACGAAATTGGACGCATTTCGGGTGTCCAGAACATTGTTATTCGCATCCAGAACATCAATCGTTTGAGCCCTGGGGCCGTAGCTGTCCCAATCCAGAACGTAAATCGCCACTTGATGCGAGTTCTGATCAGTAAAGCTCAAGTCAATCGTGAAAGTCGGCTGACCGTACCAGGTAGCGGCGAGCCGGCCTGTTCCCGAGGCTCTCTGCAAGGCGCGAATATCTGTGGCTGATCCGTTCCAGATATACTGGGGTCCATTCGACGACGGCGTTACGTACGCGGGATTCAAGGTTGCATCGCCTACGAGGCTGTACCCTTCGCTTCCATATTTGGACTTCCAGTTCCCCTGCGTCGTTGTGTCGGTGCTGACATATTGTGCCTGGGAAGGCCCGGATGGGGCCGGATTGATGGTCCCTGAGGAACTTCTATTAGCCCCGAGATAAGAGGCGGTCACAGTAAAAACAGTAGGCGTCGTTACCGTACCTGCGATGAACGATACCGTCGCTGTCGAGGACCCCTGTGGAACGTTCACTGACGGCGGAACATTGACGCCGGACGGATAGGAACTGGCAAGGCCGACATTCGTACCGCCTGCTCCGGCCGGTGCGGTCATGTTGATCGTGATGACACCGGGCTGCCCGCTTTGAATCGTGCTTGGGGTGAGGGTCAGACTGCTCAATGCAGTGCCGGAATTTTGGTTGGCACACGACTGAATCGCTCGGCCGGCATTGAGCCGTCCCCCGGAAGCCGTAAGACCGGAGAGGCTCGGGAGCGGATCTACGTTTGTTAACAGAGCATTCTTGAGTGCCGCTGTATTGAGCGAAGGACAACCACTCAAGACCAGTAGGGCCGCGCCTGCGGCGTGGGGCGTGGCCATTGAGGTCCCGCTCAGCGAGGCATAGCCATTGCCCGGGTAGGTGGACAGAATGTTCACGCCGGGAGCACCGAGATGCACGGTCGTCGGACCATAGCTGGAAAAGCCGGCGAGCGCATCATTCTGATCGGTGGCCGCGACGCTGATCTGGTTCGCCGCGGCAAAACTTGCCGGGTAAAACTTCGACACGTCATCGTTGGTGGCGGAATTGCCCGCCGCCGAGACGAACAGCATGTCGTTGGCTCCCGCGATGTTGATTTCATCCAGCAACGCCTGCGAGAAGTCCGTGCCGCCCCAACTGTTTGAAAGCACACGCACGTTTACAGGCGTACCCGTCGCAGCAAAAAAGAATTTCACGCGAACAGCAAAATCAATCGATTTGATTGCATCGGAAGTCGAACCTGAGCCAGTAGAATCGATGAACTTGATCGCCATGATACTGGCTGCCCAATTGACGCCGGTTACCCCGAGCGCGTTGTTTCCCACGGCGCCAATTGTCCCTGCCACATGGGTGCCGTGCCCGTTATCGTCAGCCGGATCGCACGTCATCGTAATCGCATTGAGCCCATGCGAACCGGCGGGACAAGAGATTTGAGTTCCACCTGCCGTTACGGTGAACGCGGTGGGAGCGCTCCACATGTTGGCTGCCAGATCGGGATGCGTGTAGCTGACTCCAGTGTCGACGACGGCGGCAACCATGGATCGGGCTCCCAAAGAGAGATCCCACGCCGCCGGCGCTGCGATTTTCTGCAGGCCCCAAAGCTGGGCATAGTTTGGATCGTTGGGTGTAGCAACTGTCTTGACGCGGAAGTTGGGTTCAACGTAAAGGAGGTCACTTCGGTTGGCGAATGCCGATATGAGTGCGGAAACATGCCGATTCGGCGAGTGTATGAGAACCAGACCGAGTTCGCGGTGCAGGACCTGGACGGAATCCGTGGGCAGTAAAGCGGCGGCCAAGTTCACCAAAGGTGAAGCGTTCGGATTGCGCAAGCGGACAATGATTTCATTGCTGGCTACTGCACTGCCGTTATATTGCTCAGTTGGTTGCTGTGCAAAAGCTGACGAGACGCCTAAAAACACGAGTGCCGCCAGGTAGCGGACTGACCTTTGAATCATTCATGTATGGTACTCCAGCTGGGTTTCGCGCACCGGCAAGCGAAAAGTTCAGGAACGAGATTGTTCAAAATCCAAGTCGCGGACGTTGGGAGACGTCCACATAACGGCGCCTGAATACATCATGCGGTTACCGGGGACCGGCGCGTCGCCGAATAGGTATGAGAAAGGTGTTGCAAAAAGGCTTGCTGAGCGCGCGTCTCAAAGTGCTGCCGCATCATTACGACTCCGATCCTGCGACTGAACCCCTGGCCTTGAACCGGCACGTAGCAGCAGCCTTCGACTGTTTGGACGGCCATCTCGGGTATGGCCGATATACCCATGCCGGCCGACACCATTGCCAGAATAGTTGCGAATTGTCCGCTCTCAAATACGACGTTCGGCTTCAACCTGGACTTCCGGCATGCAGCGATCACGCTGTCGCGAAAGCAGTGTCCTTCTTTCAGCAGAAGGAACGGTTCCTTCTTGAGCTCGTCCGCCTTAATTGCCTTCCGCGCCGCGAGTCTGTGGTTTGCGGGCAGGACGGCGTACATCGATTCGCGAAAGAGCTCCACTGAACGAAACTTTTCTCCTGGAACGGGCAGCGCGACAATCGCAAGATCGATGGTTCCCTCGTCCAGACTATTCAGCAAAACTCTGGTGATGTCCTCCACGATTTTGATCGCAATAGTTCGGTGCTGCTGCGAGAAACCGGCGAGCAAGCGAGGGAACAGATAAGGAGCAATGGTTGGAATTGCGCCGACCGTCAATTCGCCGTTTTCCCTTCCGGTCATTTCCAGGATCTCGGTCTTTGCTTCCCCCAGTTCGCGCAGAATCTGTTTCGCCTTGGGGAGAAAAGCGCTACCGAAGGAGGTAAGCTTTGCTCGCTTCGGAAGGCGGTCGAATAGCCTGGCTCCGAGTTCGCCTTCGAGCTTTTGGATCTGTTGAGAGAGAGAAGGCTGTGCGATGCCTTCGGCCAGGGCCGCGCGCGTGAACGTCCCATGATGTGCAATCGCGCAGAAATATCGCAACTGATGGATTTCCATGGCTCACCACCCAACGCCAGTGCCGTTTCCTATTGGGCTCATAGGCACAATGTGTTTTACCTATGGACGGCGCACCTTTATTGTAGAGGGAAGGAGGAAAACTGTATGCCCGAATCTGATGCAGTCCAACCCGGAGACGTCACTCGGCGCGTTGGCGTGGAGGTGATTCGCGCGCGTGGCGTGGACGTCGACAAGCTGATCAAAATGCTCGTGGCGAATGCCGCCGCGGAGTTCGCGAGTACCTACTACTACTACACGATCCTAAGGATGAACCTGGCGGGCTACGAAGATTATAAAGAGATCTGCGAAGACGCCAGGCTCGAAGATCGCGCACACTGGGAACTGATCGTGCCGCGGATTTACGAGCTGGGCGGCAGCCTGCCGAACGATCTCAAGGCGTTCCACGACCAGGCGGGTTGCGTGGCCGCAAAGTTGCCTGATCCGCCCACGGCGGTCAACATATTAACATTGCTGCTCGAATCAGAACGTTGCGCAATACGAAGCTGGAGCGCAGTATGCGATATGACGTTTGGAAAGGACCCGCGAACATACGATCTGGCGGCGCGTATCCTGAATGAGGAGATCGAGCATGAAGCATGGTTCATCGAGTTGCTCGCCCACGAACGCGATGGAAAATCTGTGCCTTCGGGACACTTCCGCCGCGGAGAGCCAGGCGAGGCGCCATATAGCAAGAACCGTGGCTTCTACAACCCTTAAGAGCGATACTTTACGCGGGCGCGGTTGACTCAATGGGCATCCGCGTCTTTCGCGTAATTCTCAATACGCCGGACGGCCGTTCCTCAATCTCTTGCGCTGAGAATGAATTCATTTGGAATGCCGCGGCGCGGTCGGGCGTTCCATTGCCTAGCATCTGTCACCAAGGGCGGTGCTTGACGTGTGCCGCCCGGCTGGTGGAGGGGGAGTACGATCAGACGGCGGCGGCTTCTTATTTCAGCGAGGATCGCGAGGCTGGTTTCGTGCTGTTGTGCACGGCGCAGCCTCGCAGCGATCTGGTACTGGAGACACACCAACAGTGGGAGATGCGGGCGTTTCGAAAAGCACACGGCCTGCCGGCGCCGTATTCCTGAGGTTCACACCGGTGCACTACTTGCCTCTACGGTAGGCGCAGTCTTGCAGGCGCGCTTGCCTTGCGTTGGCTTAACCGTGATTTCAATGTCGCGCCCAGCAAGAGCAAGAACTGCATCCGCCGCGCGATCGAAAATCCCGATAGCCTGCCGCGGTGCCTCCCGCCCGGATCGTCTGCGCGCACCTGCCAAACCGTCTCGGCTACAGCGCGAAACCCAGCTTCTGTCGAACCGCAGGTGGAAAGACCGTCGCCGATCGCTTAGCGTGGACCAGTGCGCTCAGCGTCGCATCTAAGAGAAAGCGCCCGACCGCCCGATTCGTAACCATTTGTCTGTTGAATCGGTCCTATTGTTTGGATAAGGAGGATTTTGATGACTCAAACCTTCAGTAAGACAATGAAGGCTGTGGCGATTGATCGGTTTGGTGGGATTGAAACGTTAGAAACTCAGGAGCTTCCTATCCCGGCCGTTGGCGCCGATGAAGTGTTGGTTCATGTGGAAGCCGCTGGCGTCGGCGTTTGGGATCCCTTTGAACGGGAAGGTGGATTTGCGAAAGAGTTCAATATCAAGCCCGTGTTTCCACTTGTATTGGGATCCGATGGCGCCGGCACTGTTGAGGCCGTGGGACCCCAAGTGAAGCGGTTTAAAAAAGGGGACCGCGTTTACGGAATTTCCTTTCTGAATCCGAAGGGCGGATTTTATGCGCAGTATGCTGTTGTGAAAGAAACCAGTTTAGCGCTCATCCCGGGAAAACTCACCATGCCACAAGCCGCTGCCATGGCCGTTGATGCTGTCACGGCTTTTGTAGGTCTTGATACAACGCTGGGCTTAAAAAATGGGGAGTCCCTATTGATCTTTGGCGCCAGCGGCGGCATTGGTCACTTGGCCGTGCAATTCGCCAAACGCATGGGCGCGCGCGTACTGGCCGTGGCCTCGGGCGATGATGGTGCTGCCTTCGTGCGCGGTCTTGGCGCGGACAAGGTTGTGGATGGACATAAGGAAGACGTGCTCGCTGCCGCGCGCCAGTTCGCGCCCAACGGTCTTGATGCCGTGCTCCTAACGACGGGTGGTGAAGCAGCTGAAAAATCTTTAGCCGCCCTACGAACGGGTGGACGCGTCGCCTATCCGACCGGCGTCCAACCCGTTCCCAAAGAACGTGCTGGCATTAAACTCCAAAGATATGACGGCGAATATAACCCGCCACCCTTAGACAAAATCAACCGCCTTATCGACGCCGGTCCGTTCGAAGTCAAAGTCGCCCGTACATTCACTCTAGATCAAGCTGCCGACGCTCAGCGCTCGCTCAATGATCACTACCTAGGCAAGCTCGCGTTGATCACGAAGTAATCGATAGAAAAATAGAGCAAATCCTGCGGTCTTCGTCGCGACGGCCTCCATCCTCGTTGGTCGCCTGTCGATATATCGCCGAACGAGGGATCGAAACCGGAATTCCATTTGAGGTGGATTGGCGGATTCGTAACGGGAAACGTGCTTAGCGCCCTCACGTTCACTTGGACGAAAAGTTGTTAGCCTCGCGGAAGTGCTTGGATGCTTCGGATCGTGTCAAAAGGGAAGGCCTACTGTGAGCGGCACTGGGGTGCGAACGGATGCCAAGGGTCAAATGGGTTTTGGACTCCAGGTGGACTCCGGTCACGAGGTTGTCAGGTGGGAGAGGAACGGTAAGTGTATGAAACGTTTTGGTGGACCTGGACGGGTTCGAACCGTCGACCTCTTCCATGCCATTTAAGAAATATCAATCACTTACAAGCAGTTTTGGCGAAAACAAAAGACTTAGTGGACACTGATTTGGACGCCGGTGGACGCCACGGGGCGACTTTCGAGCGTCTGGACTCCACGCGGACTCCAGGACTCCGCGCCAGAAACGGCACGTAGGTTTGCTCCTACGGCCGCGGTTGCAAGGGCTTCCCATTGTTGTTTTGCTGGAGGAGACAACATCTGGTTTCCTTATAACATCTGGTTTCCTTATAAGGAGGTGCCCATATGGAGTGGCGGAGGGTGTCCAATATGTGATGTGAGGTGCGGCTCGGGAAACGCAGACGAAGTCACTCTGTTCCGCCTCAATCTGGAAATGGACACAATGGATCGTCACACCGAGTTTCCTCATGGGGCTGACGGCGCCAAACTGACGCTGACACTTCCCACAACGCCGTTTGTCGAATCGCTTGTCCGAGATGCCGACTATACGCTCTTGTGGATCGGTGGTCGGCACTGCGGATACATTCCGGTAACGGAACTTCCCGAGCGCGTCGCCGGGTTCATTCCGCGTGATAGCGTTTCCCTTGTTCACGCTTCCCGATCCTGCCGTTGGCCGCCACACACTTCATGATTCTCGGCATCCCATTTCTAACGTGCTGCACACCAGCGGGTTTCCAGTGATAGACTTGGT
>Ga0105240_10001759_pt1 | contig 36551 bp, 23 predicted proteins | sample KBSC54metaG_FD_80426 | JGI IMG/M metagenome (GOLD analysis project Ga0105240, IMG submission 80426) | Corn rhizosphere microbial communities from Kellogg Biological Station, Michigan, USA - KBS C5-4 metaG | ecosystem: Host-associated > Plants > Roots > Rhizosphere > Soil | place: Michigan, USA... | reverse complement strand
TGCGCGGGCCGGCCGAAGAAATCGTGCTCGATTGATCAAGATCGCCCGCGTCGCCGACGCGGGCGGATGTCGTTTGGAGAACTAGGTGACCGACGCAATACCGCCTCGCCTGACTCAGGTCTTCCGCTTCGTGCGCTGCAGCTATGCCGATGGCGTGGCCGAATTGGTGTATGCCTTCGACCAGGGCGAGGAACTGATCGAACGCGTGCGCTTTCCGCATGCGCCGCCCGTGGTGCCCAGGTACGCGCATGCCTTCGATGCCGCGCTGAAAGCATTGCACCTGTTTGCGGGTGTCAGCTACTACAAGGCAGGTGTTCCGCCCAGGATCGAAGTGGCCGATGGCCCGCTGGACGATGCGACGGCGGATCTGCTCGACCATCTGTATCTGCATGGCCTGGCCGAATTCGCTTATCGCAATGGGCTGGATCTGCGCGGCCGCATCGCTTTTCCGCGCGGTGGCAAGGCAGGCCCGAGCAGCGAGCGGCTGGGCTTGCCCGCGCGCACGCTGGTGCCGATCGGCGGCGGCAAGGACTCGCTGGTTGCGGTCGAGGCGATCAAGCACGCCGGTGGTGAGGCAACGGCTGTATGGGTCGGCAACTCGACCCTGATCGCCGGCTGCGCCGAGCGCACGGGCATGCCGATGCTCAACATCCAGCGCGAACTCGCGCCGGGCCTGTTCGAACTCAATCGCCAGGGCGCGTGGAACGGGCATATCCCGGTAACCGCCATCAACTCGGCGATCCTGGCGTTGGCGGCCATGCTCTATGGCTTCGACAGTATCGCGTTCGCCAATGAGCGCTCCGCATCGGCCGCCACGCTGGAGTACGAAGGCCAGCAGGTGAACCACCAGTGGAGCAAGGGCTACGCGTTCGAGCAGATGTTTGCCGCGTGGCTGCACACGCACGTGGCGGCCGACCTGGACTTCTTTTCGCTGCTACGCCCCTATTCGGAGCTGGCGGTGACGCGCGCATTTGCCAAGCTCACGCCGTATTTCGACGTGTTCTCCAGCTGCAACCGCAACTTCAAGATCCTGGGCCCGAAGCCGGCGGATCGCTGGTGCGGGCAGTGTCCGAAGTGTCACTTCGTGTTTCTCGCACTGGCGCCGTTCCTGCCCAAGCCGCGTTTGCTATCGATCTTCGGCCGCAACCTGCTGGACGACGAAAGCCAGGCAGCCGGGTTCGACGCGCTGTTGGAATATCAGGATCACAAGCCGTTTGAATGCGTCGGCGAAGCTGCCGAAGCGCGCGCAGCCATGTATGCCTTAAGCCAGCGCCCGGAGTGGCAGGAAGACGCCCTGGTTGCACGCTTCCGCCAGGAAATCCTGCCGCAGCTGGATGTGGCGCAACTGGCCATCGAACCCTGGCTCGAAGCATCACCCGAGCACGGCATTCCTACGCGCCTGCAGGGCGCGCTGGCGCTGTTCGATTAAGCCCATGCGCATCGCCGAGCTGGCCGACAAGCGTGTCGCGGTTTGGGGTTTCGGTCGCGAAGGCCGGGCCATCATCGGCGTACTGCGAGCGCGCCTGCCGGAACTCCCACTGAGTTTGTTTTGCACACCGGCCGAAGTGGTTGCGGCGAAGGCTTTCGATGCGAAGCTCGCCGTGCATGGCGAGGAGCCGGATGCGCAGGCACTGTCCAGCTTTGATGTCCTGTTGAAATCGCCCGGGGTTTCCGCCTACAAACCCGCCCTGCTTGAAGCAAAGGCTGCCGGGCTGCAGGTCACTTCGGGAACCGCCTTATGGTTCGCCGAACAGCCCGATGCGCATGTCATCGCGGTAACAGGCACCAAAGGCAAAAGCACGACGACGGCGTTGATTGCGCATCTGGCGCGCGCCCTGCGTATTCGCACGGCGCTGGCGGGCAATATCGGCATGCAGATGCTGGAGTTGCTCGATAGCCGCGCCGACCTGTGGGCGGTGGAGTTATCCAGCTTCCAGACTGGCGAGGCGGGGCCCGTGCAGCTGGGTGTCATTACCAGCCTGTACGAAGAGCATCTGGACTGGCACGGCTCGCGCGAGCGCTATGTCGCCGACAAGCTCAAACTGGCGGACGTATCGCGCTATCTGCTGGTCAATGCCTTGCAGCCGGCCTTGCTGGAAAAAACAGCCGGCCATCCGCACCGCCTGCTGTTTGGACATCCGGGGGGGTGGCATGTGCACGACGGATTCATTCGTCGCGGCGACAGGCCCGTGTTTGCCGTTGCCGACTTGCCAGTGCCGGGTGAACACAACGCCCTCAATGCCTGCGCTGCCCTTGCGGCGATCGAGGTCAGCGGTGCCGATGCGCTTGCTGCCGCGCCCGCGTTGGCCACCTTCCATCCGTTGCCACATCGCCTGCAACCTTTGGGCTCACGCGACGGTTGGCACTGGATCAATGATTCGATCAGCACAACGCCACAGGCAACGCTTGCGGCGCTGGACAGCTTGCACGGACGTGCTGTCACGGTGATTGTCGGCGGTCACGACCGTGGCCTGGACTGGAGTGATTTCATCGCCACCATTCCGCAGCGGGCACCGCATGCCATCGTGACGCAAGGGGCGAATGGTCCACGCATAGCCAAGGCTCTGCGCGATGCGAGTTTCGCCGGTCAGCTGGTCGAAGTCGCAGACGTAGTTGCGGCGGTAGCCATGGCCCGCACGCTTACACCTGTCGGTGGCACGATCCTGTTGTCTCCTGGCGCTCCAAGTTTTGATCAGTATCGCGACTACGCCGAGCGTGGCCGCTGCTTTGCGGAGCTGGCAGGCTTCGATGGCCACGCCATCGCTGGTATCGAAGGTCTGGGTATTGCCTGAGCGCCAGTGGCGAGCCGCGGCTACAAAAAAAGGCCGCGCTTGAGCGCGGCCTTTTGGTTTCCTCCAGCGACAGAGGGCTTACCAGATCTTCACGCGTTGCTGCGGGTCGAGATACAGCTTCTGGCCCGGTTGTGCCTTGAATGCGTCATACCATGCGTCGATATTGCGTACCGTCTGCGCGCGATAGTTGCCCGGCGAATGACCATCGGTAATCAACTGCTGCCGTAGCGCGGCATCACGCGTCTTTTCGCGCCACGATTGCGCGAAGGCGAGGAAGAAACGCTGATCGCCGGTCAGGCCATCCAGTACCGGTGCCGGCTTGCCACCCAATGACTTGTGATAGGCGGCCAATGCAATGGCCAGGCCAGACACGTCGGCAATGTTTTCGCCCAGTGTCTGCTGCCCATTGATATGCACGCCAGGTAGCGGCTCGTAGGCGTTGTACTGCTCGACCAGGCGCTGCCCGGCTGCCTTGAAGTGAGCCTGGTCATCCGGCGTCCACCAGTTGGCCATGCGACCTTGCTCGTCGAATTCGGCGCCGGTGTTGTCGAAGCTATGGCTGATCTCGTGCCCGATCACCGCACCGATCGAGCCATAGTTGGCGGCTGGGTCGGCCTTGGGGTCGAAGAACGGTGCTTCGAGAATCGCGGCAGGGAAATTCAGCGCGTTCTGCAAAGGCAGGTTTACTGCGTTGACCGTCTGCGGTGTCATCCACCACTCGCCCTTGTCGACCGGCTGGTCGAGCTTGGCCAGTTGATGCTGGTATTCGTATTTCTCCGCCCGCAGCTGGTTGCCCAGAGCGTCGTCGGCACGAATGTCCAGCGAGCTGTAATTGCGCCAGGTTTCCGGGTAGCCAACGCCAACGCGCAGTGTTTCGATTTTCGCCTTGGCTTTTTGCTTGGTTGCAGGAGTCATCCAGTCCAGCGTGTCGACGTGATCGTCGAACGCGGCCAGGATATTGGTGACCATCTGCTGCACCTGCTTTTTCGATGAAGCAGGGAAATAACGTTTTACATATTCCTGCCCGACTGCATCGCCCAGGCCATTGTTGGTTGCGCTGATCGCGCGCTTCCAGCGATCGCGCTGCTTGGGCGTGCCTTGCAGGGTGTGGCCGTAGAACTCGAACGAGAGCGCGTCGAATTCGTGCGGCAGTACGGCGGTGCTGTGGTTGATGGCGTGGAAGGTGAGGTAGTCCTTCCAGCTGTTCAACGGTTCGCTGGCTACTAGCGCCGAGAGCTTGGCGATCGCCTGTGGTTGCCATGCGTCGACGGTCTTCTGCTTGGACAGCCCCGCGGCGGCGAAATAGGCATTCCAGTCGATGCCCGGAGCGTGCTTCGCGTAGTCGCCGATCGGCCACGGATTATTCGCTTTGTGGACGTCCTGGCTTTCCACCAGATCCGTTTGCCCCTGCGCGATCTTCGTTTCCAGCGCAAAGATGTTCTTGGCCTTGGTATCCGCATCGGCCACGTTAGCCTGCTTGAGCACGGCTGCGATGTACTGCTGATATTTTTCGCGCGTGGCGACCATGTCCTTGTCGTTGGACAGGTAGTAGTCGCGACTGGGCATCCCCAGGCCGCCCTGCAGGAGGTAGGCGACATTGTGCGAGGGATCTTCCAGCCCCTGTGTCACGAACAGGCCGAACAGATGCTCGGTATCGAAGTTCGTCGCATTGACTGGATCCACGTCGGCGCGCAGCTGGCCACCAAGCACGCGCGAGAGATCGGTGACGTTGGCGATGGCGTTGATCTGGTCGAACGAGGGCTTGAGCGGCGCCAGACCAGCCTTGTCGATCTGCGCGGTGTTCATGAAGGCCGCGTAGTAATCGGCGATCTTGCGTGGATTGCTGCCGGCTGCCGGGTTGCCTTTGCCCATATCGCGAATCAGATCCGCATTGCGCTTTTCGGCTTTCTCAAATACCTGCAGGAAAATGCCGGTGCTGGAGCGGTCGGCGGGAATCTGCGCGGTCTTGCGCCAGTTTTCATTGGCATAACCGTCGAAATCGTCGCCCGGCTTAATCGCATGATCGATGCCGGCCAGGTCGACGCCGGAGGGGCTGGTTTTCGCAGTCTTTGCGGGAGCGTCGGCGGCGTTGACGCCCAAGAGCGCGGTCGAGCCGCCGATGACGGCGGCGGTGAGAATCCAACGAAGTCGTTGCACGGCGGTGACCTCAAAGAAGTAGGAAGGCCACGATAGATCGCCCGGACCGGGTTTTGTGCATGACTTATGGGCTAGGGAGCGGCCGCTCCCTTACTTCTCAATCCGATAATTCAAACTGGCGCGGCTGAAGTCCGTCGCGTTCTGCGCCTCGAAATTCCACCGGTGGCTCAGCCGGTAGCGCAACGTAATCACCTGGCCCGGCTCAAACAGCCCCACGCCATAACTGAGATACAAGCGCGGCGAAAGATACTTGCCGACCGTAAACGCGGATGTGCCGCCCAGGGCCTCGTTGCTCGATACGCCGATGTCGTCGACACCGATCTTCGAGCCGATGCTCTTGGCCAGCAGGTCGCCCGCAGCGGACCCCAGGGCCTGCGCAGCGGCACCCACCATGCTGCCTTCGCCACCTTTTACCTGTGATAGCGGCTTGCCGGTGATCAGATATGAGAGCGCATCCGATTGCTCCATGACTGGGTTGGAGAACACCGTCAACACCGGGCGCTGGGCGGTACCGGAAACATACAAACCGACCTTCTGGCCGTCGTCGATGGTCGCGTTTGGGCTGAGCTTGCGTGCGGCGCGGATATCCAGGCCGGGGTTGTCGATCGGTGTGCTGGCAAAGAGCAGGCGGCCCTGTTCGATATTGAGGTTCTGGCCATAAGCCTTGTAGATACCGTCGACCGTGATCTGGCCCTGGCCGGTGGTCGCGCGCCCGGGGCGTTCGCTCACATTCAAGACGCCGCTGAGGCGTCCATCGAGCCCCATGCCGACCAGATGCGTCTTGCGGCCCAGATCGACCTTGATCTGCGCGGTGATCGGCAACTTGGCGGCGGCTTCCTGTTGCTTCTTTTCGTCCACGACAACCACGTCGGACGAGGCCTGCGTTGCACCCGCGCCGGGCAGCTTGGACACGTCGACGTCGGCGCTATCGAGCGTGACCGAACCGCCGACATCGATGCCCTTGGCATCCTGCTTGATGATCAGGTCGGGCGAAATCACCACTTTGGCGGCAGGGATATCGGCAGCGGTGAACTGGCTGCCCTTGATGGTGAGTGCCGTTTGCGCGTTCTGACCGATACCGGCATAGCCATTGATCACCAGCGCGCCTTTGCCTGATTGCACGCCGCCCTGGATCAGAAAGCGTTGAGCATCGGTCGTACTGACGGTGAGCTTGCCTTGTGTCAGCTTGAGCGCGGCGACGGGAACTTCCGCAGCGAAATCTTCGACGTTGGCCTGGCCGGTGACTGCAGGCTCCTTGACCGTGCCGCCCAGGTGAAATTGCCCGTTGAGGCGTCCCTTGACGCTGGCGATCTCGTTGGTGAACAGCTCGATGAGCGACAGGTCGTTAAAGCGCAGATTGATCTGGCCGGACAGATTCTGCTGTGCGCCATTGATCGCGACCTGGCCATCCAGGCGACCACCGTCGCTGAAATTGGCAGCGAGAGTCGCGCGCTGGCTGGTCGGGCTCAACTCGGCATTCAATGCCAGATCGGTGTAGCTGAGCAGGGGGCGATCGGCGTGCTCCACATAAGTCACCGTACCGCGCGCCGAAGTAATGGTTGCATTGCCGCTCAGTGCGCCGGCTGCGTTGCGACGAATCGCGCCACTGCCATTGAGTACGCCATCGGCGCGCATGGGCAGGTCGCTGGAACCTGCCAGGCTGGTCAACAGCGCAAGCGGTAGCTCCTGTAACCGATAGCTGGCATCGAGATTGCCGGCCTTGTCCTGCTTTGCCGCTGCGCACAGTTGCGGCGTGCCGGCAGTAAGGCACAGCTCCGACAGATTCAATGCACCGTCGTTGTAACCGAGCTTTGTCGGTTGCTGCAGGCGCCAGCGAGGAATGCCCTTGGGCTCCAGGTCGAAACGCGAGAGCGTGCCGTTCCAGTTGCTTCCCTTGAGCGTGCCGCTCAGGCTCAACGCGGTAGAAAGCTGATCGCCGCGTGCATCGAGGGTGAGGCTGTGTTGCGCAGAGGTGCCATTGCCGTGCAGGTCGACTTCGCGAAAGGCGAAGCCGCCGGCATTGACGCCTTGCGTGGTCAGGTCGAGCTTGCCGCCAGGGTTGCTGATATCGGGCACATCGGCGACCAGTTGCAACTTCTCGATCTGCTGGCCCGCGTAGGAGATCGCACTGCCGTTCAGGCGGCCATTGATCGCGAGCCTGGGCAGCTTGCCGCGCACGCGAAAATCACCGTTGAGCTTGCCGGCCGCATCAGGCAACCAGTCGCCTAGGGATGCTATCGCAAGCGTCAGGTCGATATCGTTGTTCGTGCCAGGCTTCGCAACGATGTCGACGGTGCTGCTGCCGGAAGCGAGATCGAGTTTGCCATCGACGACCTGGGTCGGGCTTACGTGCAGCTTGCCGCTGCCCTTGATCGCGCGGTCGCGCAGCTTACCCTCGATCTTGCGAATTTCCACCGTTGCATCGGGCTGGTCTTTCGGCAAGGTACCCTGGGTAACCAGGTCCATGTTCAGTGCGCCGTTCCAGCCTGCGAGCAATTGCCCCGGATTGAGGTTTTCCGAGGTCAGCTGCATCTGCCAGGCAAGCGCCGGCTGCAGGTCGAGCGTGCCCTTCGCAAGCAGGTGTCCATGCGGTTGCTTCAATTCGAGCGTGTGCAGGTTGATCTGTTTCTGCGTGCCGTCGAGATTGAGTGCGAGCTTGGCAATGTTTCCTGGCGGGCCGATATCGACATCGCCTTCGGTATGAAACTGCTCCGCGCTGCCCTTGACCGTGATGGCGCCACGACTGGCCAGATCCTGCCCCACCAGATTGGCCGGCAGCAACACGTCTTTCCAATGCAGTGCCAGGTCGGCGTTGATGGGTTGCGCGCCAAGTTGCACCGTGCCGCTCGCGCTCAGCGCACCCTTGATCTGCGGTGATCCGAGGTTGAGTTCATCGAGCGTAAGCAGCTTGAAGTCATCGCTGAAATGCGCGCGCAGCGGCTTTAGCTGCAACTGGTATTGATTGATGCCCACATTGCCATTGACGTTGCCGCCATGACGATTGCCGCTCCCCTGGATATCCAGGGCCAATGTCTTGAGCGCGCTATGGCCCAGTAGCGGTTTGGGATCGAAAGCGGGCAGGGCGATCTTGGCCGTCCATGGAAAGTCGCCGCTCTGGGTCAGGTCCAGGTCAATCTGCGCGGCCATCGGCTGGCTGAGCTTGAGGTCTACCTTGACGCGCTTGCCATCGCCGTGGGCTTCGATATCGCCGGCATAATCGACGCCAGCCACCTTCCAGCCGAAGCCCAACGCGCCGTCGCCTTTTTCGTCGGTACTGATCGCCAATTCGCCGTTGAGATCGGCGTGACCGTCCGGTGCACGCAGCGTCAGCTTGTGCAGTTCAATGCCTTTGGCAGTCCACCGGCCGGCCAGGTCGAGGTTGTCCGACAGGAACAACGGCTGTTGCTGGTGATCGTCCTGCTCCTGCGTGATGCGCACCTTGCCTACGTGCACACGATCGAGCAGCAGATCGATCGGCGGTTTGAGCGAAAAGCTGCTCTGGCTTTCGGGCTCGTCGGGAGCGGGCCTGGGCAAGGCGACATCGACACCTTCCACCTGCAAATTCAGTATGTGCACGCGTTTGCGCAGCAGCGGCCAGATACGCAGATCCAGTTCTGCCTGCGCCACCTTGGCGTCCAGGCCAGAGCGGTCGGCGTAGCGTAGCCCGGAAAGCTTGAGCGGTCCGATCAGGCGCCCTTCGGCATGTTGCACGGTCAGCGCGCCGTCGGTGAAGTGCTGCGCCTGTGCAAGTGCGAAGCGCAGGCCGCCAGCGCTGCCGAGCAGCCACCACAGGGCCGCCGCCAGCAGCACCAGCAGGGTGGCGAGCACCAGGGCCACGCGTTTTAGCCACTTCCTCATTCTTGCCTTCCTCGTTGCATCATCCAGTGAGGCCGGCCGCTATGCGGCCAGTTAGGCCGCTCGCTTGCGCTCGCTGTAAAGCGTAAAGGGGAAAAGCCAAGCGTCCCGTCGCCACTCTTAACTCTTTAACTCTTTACAGGCCGCAAAGCGGCCGGCCTCACTATTACAGATCCGGTCCGATCACCAGGTGCAATTCCACGCCATGACGTTGCTGGTCGTTGATCGGCGTGCCCAGGTCGACACGGATCATGCCTACCGGCGACAGCCAGCGTACGCCCAGACCCGCACCGACGCGCGGGCTGTAGTTGGTGCCGCTGAAGGCATTGCCGGCGTCGACAAACGCGGCCATGCCCCAGTTCTTGGTGAAGTAGTGTTCGACCTCGGTGCTGGCCACCAACAGGTTCTTGCCACCGATGACACGGCCGAAGTCGTTTTTGGGTCCGATGGTCTGGAAGCCGTAGCCGCGCACGGAACGGTCACCACCGGCAAAGAAGCGCAGCTGCGGCGGCAGCGCGTTGAAATCACCGGTGACGGTATAGCCCATCGAGCCACGCAGAATCAGGCGATCGCGGCGAGTGAAAGCGCGGATCCATTTGGCGTCGGCGGCGATCTGGCTGAAACGCGTATCGGACAACAGCGTGCCGACTGTGCTGCGCGCATAGATGTTTACCGCCCAGCCCTTGCGTACAAAGGTGGGGTTGTCCGCTACCTTGCGCGACAGCGAGACCTCCGGATACACCAGGGTGCTGCGACCGTGCTCGATGCCGGCGGCGTCGAAGTTTTCATTGGCTTCCTGGCCGACCGTGAAGGTGCCCGACAGCGCGTGCAGGCCGACCGTGCGCGTCCAGCCATGCCATAGCCGTGTTTCGTTGGCGACCAGTTCGAGTGTGCGCGACTTGGAAGTGTCAGTGTTCGCATCGCGGAAATTGGCGCCGTAGTTGAAGCTGCGTTGGTCGGGGCCGGGCATCGGGACCGAGTACAGCGTCGACAGCGTCTTCAACCGCTGCGCCAGCACCAATTCGTTTTTCCACTTATGGCCACGATCGTTGACCCAACGGCGTTCCATGCTGGCGCGTAGACCCACACCGGTATCGGTGCCGATAAATGGGCCGCCGGTATAGATGGTGCGCTTGGCCGGAGCCAGCTCGACTTTGACATCGACCCTGCCGTTGGCCTTCTCGTCGACCTGGGGCAGCACATTGACCACCGAAAAATAGTCCGCGCCGTTCAAGGCCTGCTGCAATTGCAGCAACTGGTCCTGGTCGAAATAGTCGCCGGACTTGAACGGCACATAGCGGTCGAGAAAGCCCGGGCGAAACTGCGAGCCCTCGAAATGCACCGTGCCATAGCGATAGCGTTGTCCGGCTTCCCAGGCCAGCTTGATCACCGCGCTGTGTTCGCTGCGGTTGACCTCGACACGATGGGTAACCAGCCGGGCATCGAGGAAGCCGGTCGCCGTGAGCGTGCCGCTGAGGTTGTCACGCGCGCTGTCGTAGGCGCCATCATTGAGCACCTGGTCCTTGAGCCGTTCGAGCGCCCGCTTGGCCCGCCGCACCGAGGGGATGTCGGAGGCTGTCTTGTCCAGCTGCACGTCGACGGTAGTCACCTTGACCGGTTCGCCAGGCTTGACGTGCAGAGTGACCTGCCAGTCCTGGCCGACCTGCTTGATGTCGCCATCGACGCTGGCCTCGTAATAGCCGTAGGGCTGCAGGGCCATGGCGACCTGATCGTGCGCACGCTGGTAGAGCCGGCGCGCCTGCGCCTCGGTGACGTCGCGGTTCGCGTACTGCGCCAGCTCGACCGTGGAAGTGATCGCGCCCTTGAGGTTGTCGTCCACGCCGTCCACAACCAGCTGCACGCCGGCATGGGCCAGCGACGTGAACAACAACAGCGGTAGCAGGATCGAGCCTTGGCGGCGGTTCCAACGCATGCGTAGGTTCCATCTACGGAAAATCGATGGTTCCCCGTTGGAACACATCATGGCGTCGAGCTTAACTGCAGCAATGTTGACCGCAAATGTACCGATGACGCCAATTTATTCGAATGATTACGAAAAATGCGACCTCGTCGTGGCTGACAAGGCGGCAATCAGCCCGCCTTGTCGCCTGCCTTATGCGCGATCCAGGCACCGCAGATGGCCGAAACATAGGGAATCGACTGTGCGGCGAGAATGACCATCCACAGCCGGCCTTCGATGTATTGCGAGCCCAGGCTGGTGGCCATGCCAATCACGCATAGCAGCAGCACAAAGGCCATCAGCAGTTCCTCGCGCACCGGCGTGAAAGCCGCGAAGCTCGATTCGCCCAGGCGGCGGCTCTTGGCCGTCACGATGAAGGCGGTCTTCTTGCGCGTGAGGCCATGCAGGATGCCTCGTGCGATCGCATGCGACAGGCCCATGCTGGCCAACGAGGCCATCAGCGTGTCGTACCAGCTGCATGGGACGCGCGCACGGTAGAGCACGATGCCGAAGATCGCCTTGGCAAAGAAGAAGCCGATGACCGGAATCAGGAACAGCTGCATCGGCAGGTTGAACAGCGAAGGCAGGCCGATCATGCCGGCGGTCCAGAAGATCGCCATCAGGGTGAAGATCAGGTGCAACGCATCGGCAAACCAGCTGAACCAGCCAGTGAGGAAGTGGAAGCGTTGGCCGCCGGAAAGCGGGCCCTTCTTGGTCATCCAGTCCCAACGGCCCTTGAGAATCTGCATGGCGCCGAAGGCCCAGCGGTAGCGCTGGCTCTTGTACGCCTTGAAATCGGCCGGGGTCAGGCCTTTGCCCATCAGTTCATCGACGTAGACCAGCTCGTAGCCCGCATGCATCAGGCGCAGCCCAAGCTCGGCGTCTTCGCAGATTGTCCATTCGGACCAGCCGCCGGTGCCCTCCAGCGCGGAGCGGCGCACCATCGTCATCGTGCCGTGCTGGATGATCGCGTTGCGTTCGTTGCGATGATGCATGCCGATGCGGAAGAAGCCGTCGTACTCCCAGGCGGTCATACGGCGGAAGGTATTGTCCTCGAACTCGCGGTGCGCCTGCGGGCACTGCACCACGGCCACCTTCGGGTCGTGGAAGTAGCCGGTGAGGGTGGAGAGCCAATCCGCGCGTACTTCGTAGTCGGCGTCGATCACCGCCACCACGTCGGCGGCCGGGTCGGTTTCTTTCAGGCCGAAGTTCAGTGCACCGGCCTTGTAGCCCGGCCACGGCTCCAGGTGGAAGAAGCGGAAGCGCGAACCGAGCTTCTCGCAGTATTCCTGCACCGGTTTCCAGACGTTCGGGTCCTTGGTGTTGTTGTCGATCACCAGGACTTCGTAATTGGCATATTCGAGCTTGGCCAGCGAGTCGAGCGTGACGATGACCATTTCCGGCGGCTCGTTGTAGCAGGCCAGGTGGATCGACACGAATGGCTGCTTGGCCGGGGGATCGGGCGTCAGCATGGCCGCATGCCGTACCCAGCTGCGACGCCACAGTACCTCGGTGAACTCGAAGCCGTTGATCAGCAGGATCGCCAGAATCGCGATCTGCGCCGGGAACAGCAGGACCAGCATGGTCCAGTCGACCCAGCTGAGATAAAAATTGAAGGGCAGGGTGGCCGACCACACGATCAGGCCGCAGGCCAACTGGATCAATGCACAGAAGAACAGCCGCCCCATCAGCTTGAAACGGCTGTAGTGGCGCGCGAACAAGATCATGGGGATCAACGCCAGCAGGCTGGCAGCGATCGCCTTCCACGGCCACATCACGTCTTCGGTGACCGGCCCGACGAAGGGAAATTTCAGCTGGCGGTCGGCATTGAACATGCCCCAGTAAGCCTCGGTGCGGCCCGAAAGCTGTTCCTTCCAGGGCTGATCGAAGGCTTCCATGATGTAGTAGTCGATCTTTTCCCGCTTGGCCAGATTGAACCATGTGCGCAGGAAGATCGCCTCGTTCGACACCGACGGATCGGCGTACATGTAGCGATTGCCGTTGGATGGCCAGCCGATCTCGCCGATCACGATCGGTTTGTTTGGGAACATCCGCTTGAGTGCAAGGTAGCTGTTGTAGGCGTCGTTGATGGCGCCGTACTCGGAAGGGTTGCTGCCCTTCGGTACGCGATTCATGCCGATGCCGTTCCAGTACGGAAACAGGTGCACGGTAATGAAGTCCACGTGCTCCGCCAGTTCCGGGTAGCGCGCCCAGATATGCCAGGGCTCGGCGATCGTCACCGGCTGATGGACGGCTGCGCGCACGCGGTCGGCATAGGCCATCAGCTGTTCCGGCGGCATATTGTTGCGGAACAGGACCTCGTTGCCGACGATGACGCGGTTGATCGTCTTGGGGTAACGCCGTGCCTGAGCGACGAGGGCCGAGATTTCCTTCTCGTTGTTGTCCAGGCGATTGTCCAACCACGCACCGGCCATCACCTGCAGGCCTTCCTTGTCGGCCAGGCGATAGACCTGCGGATTTTCCAGCATCGAGTACGTGCGGATGCGAGGGGTGTACTGCCGAAGCAACTTCAGGTCGTTATCGATCTCGTCGTCGCTGGGGAAGTCCTGCTTGAGCGGATTCTGGTAGCGCTGGAAAGCGGACAGCGCGAAGCCTCCGATCGGACCATGCCACTCCTCCGGGCCGTGCGGGAGATTGCTCCACCACCACAGGCCCACGTTCATCGCAGCCACTACGATGGCGAGCAAAACCGCTGCGATGAATGGATGACGGCTGTCCTGGATAGCTGGTGTCGAGCTCAAAACGGTCCCCGTGGGTGCCTCACACGAGGCCTAAAAGCCCGAGGAGCTTACTAACGCATGGCGTAAGGCTCAATAAAAACGAGTGACATGGGTCAGCGGAAGGTCAGTCCGGGGAGCCGAGGAGTAAAGAGCCAGGGGCAGGAGAGAAGGCGTCGAGCCTGCATAGCCGCTATCTTCACTCCTCATTCTTCACCTCTGGCCCCTCACTCCTAACGTTATCTTTACTTAAGCAGCGAGCGCAGCATCCAGGCGGTCTTCTCGTGTTCCATCAGGCGCCCGGTGACCAGGTCGGCGGTGCCTTCGTCGCCAGCTGCGTCGGCAGCCTTGATCGTCTGGCGGGCGGTGTGGGCGGCTATTTCATGCCCTTCGACCAGTTGGCCGACCATGTCCTTCCATTCCGGCACGCCCGGCTCTTCCTTGATCGAGGTGAGCTTGCCGAACTGGCTGTAGGAGCCCGGCGCGAACACGTCCAGGGTGCGGATGCGCTCGGCGACTTCGTCCGCGGCCAGCCACAGCTCGTTGTATTGGGTCTCGAACATCGTATGCAGGCTGTTGAACTGCGGGCCGGTGATGTTCCAGTGGAAGCTATGGGTTTTCAGATAAAGCGAGTACGTATCGGCGAGTAGCTGCGACAGCTGCTGGGCGACTTGTTCGCGGTCCTTTTTGGCGATACCGATGGAAATGGTCACGATGAGCTCCTTTGAGGGTTCTGTTTTCCAGCTTAGCGGTCGCAGTTGTTAGGAAGAAATGAAAGTTGCCGATCTCGACAATAGGCTCCGGCTATCATAGGCGGCTCGATGAATACCCCATCCGCCAATACATCACTCCACCACGATCGCTTGCGCGCGCTGCGCAAGGCGCTTGATGGCGTCAGCAGCCGCGACTTCGGCCGCCTGCTCGGCCGCTGGCGTTCGCAGCAACGCCAGCCCGACGAAAGAAAACTGGACTCGCTCGCCGCCGACATCGAAAGCTCTGCGGCCAAACGCCGCGCCCGCGCAGCGGCCAAACCGCCGATTCGCCTGGACGAATCGCTGCCGATCACCGCGCGTGCCGATGAAATCGTCAAGCTGATCCGCGAGCATCAGGTGGTGGTGATCGCTGGCGAGACCGGCTCGGGCAAGACCACCCAGCTGCCCAAGCTGTGCCTGGCCGCAGGGCGCGGCGAAGCGGGCATGATCGGTTGTACCCAGCCGCGCCGGCTGGCTGCACGCTCGGTCGCACGCCGCGTTGCCGAAGAACTGGCTACGCCATTGGGCGACAAGGTCGGCTTCCAGGTGCGCTTCAACGATCAGGTCTCCGAGCAGAGCCTGATCAAGTTCATGACCGACGGCATCCTGCTGGCTGAGACCCAGGGCGATCCCTGGTTGTCGGCGTATGACACGATCATCATCGACGAGGCGCACGAGCGTAGCCTCAACATCGATTTTCTGCTCGGCTACCTGAAGCGGCTGATCGTCAAGCGGCCCGAGCTGAAGATCATCGTGACGTCCGCCACGATCGATACCGGGCGCTTTGCCGAGCATTTCAACGGTGCGCCGGTGGTGTCGGTGGAAGGCCGCGCCTACCCGGTAGAGGTCCGCTGGCGCAGTATCGATGAGATCAATGCGCGCCGAGGCCAGAAGGCCGGCGACATGCAGCAGGGTGGCGCTGAACACCTCGCCGCCGTGCTCGACGAAATCAGCCACGACGATCCGCGGGGCGACGTGCTGGTGTTTCTCCCCGGCGAACGCGAAATCCGCGATGCGCATCTGTTGCTGTCGCGGCGACAGTATCGCGAAACGGAAATCCTGCCGCTATACGCACGCCTGTCGGCTACCGACCAGGACCGTGTGTTCAAGCCGGGCAACAAGCGGCGCGTGGTGTTGACCACCAACGTGGCCGAAACCTCGTTGACCGTGCCGCGCATCCGCTATGTGATCGATAGCGGCCAGGCGCGTGTCAAACGCTACAGCCAGCGCAGCCAGCTCGAGCGCCTGCATGTGGAGCCGATCTCGCAGGCGGCGGCCGACCAGCGCAAGGGGCGTTGCGGTCGCGTCGGTCCGGGTATCTGTTTCCGGCTTTATGACGAAGCCGACTACAACAGCCGCGCGGCCTATACCGATCCGGAACTGCTGCGTTCGTCGTTGGCCAACGTCATCTTGCGCATGTTGTCGCTGCAACTGGGCGAGGTCGACGAGTTTCCGTTCCTGGAGGCGCCCGATCCGCGCGTGGTCGCCGATGGTTATCGCCGACTGGCCGAAATTTCCGCTATCGATGACAAGCGGTACCTGACCGCGATAGGTCGTACCCTGGCGCGCCTGCCGATCGACGTACAGCTGGCGCGCATGCTGGTGGAGTCGCAGCAACGCGCCAGCCTGCGCGAACTGCTGACGATCGTGTCGTTCCTGAGCATCCAGGATCCACGAGAACGACCGGCCGATGCGCGCCAGCAAGCCGATGCGGCGCATGCGGCATTCGCCGATCCGAAATCCGATTTCGTCGGCGTGCTCAACCTGTGGCGCGAGTACACCAAGGCCCATGAAGACCTGACGCAGTCGAAGCTGCGCGACTGGTGTACGCGACACTTCCTCAGCTTCATGCGGATGCGCGAATGGCGCGAGCTGCATCGGCAATTGCTGCTGGTCACGCAGGAACTCGGCTGGAACCTTGCGGCGAAAGGGCCTTCGGAAGGTCCCTCGACGGAGGTTCGTGCGCCCGTGCGCGGGTCGTCCGCGCCATCGGGGCGGCGCCAGGCCAAGGCGGCCAAGTCGCAGCCAGCCGTCGCGGTGGAGAAAAACGGCGTACGCGACGAAGGCGATGCCTTGTACGAGTCGGTTCACCGCAGCCTGCTCGCCGGCTTGCCAACGCAAGTGGGGCACAAGGACGAAAAGGGCGTGTATCGCAGCACGCGCGAACGCCGCTTCCAGGTTTTCCCCGGATCGGCGCTTTCCAAGGTGCCCCCGGCCTGGGTCTTCGCCGCGCAGATTCTCGATGTCGGTGGTCGCATATGGGGCATGATGTGCGCTCGCGTCGAGCCGTTATGGATCGAGCAGCAAGCCGAGCATCTGTTGCGCAGCAGCTGTCGCGAAGCGCACTGGTCGCGCAAGCGCGGTACCGTGGTGGCCTATGAGCAGGTCAGCCTGTTCGGCCTGACCCTGGTCGAGCGCCGTCCGGTGACATTCCAGAAGCAGGGCCCGGCGCTGGCGCATCAGATCTTTCTGCGCGAGGCCCTTGCGCGTTGCGATATCGATACACGCGTGGATTTCGTTCGCGCCAATCAGCGCGTCCTGGAAGATGCGCAAGGTATCGAGGCGAAACAGCGCCGCGAGGGTTTGATCCGCCACGAAGACGACCTGACCGCATTCTTCGAGGGCAAGCTGCCCGAAGAGGTGGCCAGCAGCCGTGCGCTCGACGCATGGTATCGACAGGCGCGCCCCACCGAACAGGCGGCGTTACGCTGGTCGCTCGACGACGTACTGGTGGGCGGTACTGGCCTTGATCCCAAGGCGTTTCCCGCAAGTCTGGACATACCGCCGCAGCGCTATCGGCTCGAATATCGCTTCATGCCCGGGGACGAAGCCGATGGCGTGACGCTGCATCTGCCGCTGGCGATGTTGAATGCGCTGCCGACTGCACGCTGCCAATGGCTGGTACCTGGTTTGCTGGGCGAGAAAGTCGCCGAGTTGATTCGTGGCCTGCCCAAGGCATTGCGCCGAAATTTCGTTCCGGCCCCGGATTTCGCGCGCGCCTTCGTGGAAGCCGAAAGCCCGCGCGACGAATCGCTGACCAAGGCGTTGGCCGCTTTTCTCAAGCGAGCCACCGGTGTCGACATCGACGCCAGCGAATTTGCCGGCATCGAGCTGCCCAGGCATTTCCTGATGCGTTACCGCTTGTTCGACGGCGACGACAAGAACGGTCGCGGTCAAACCCTGGCCACCAGTCGCGATCTCGCCGAGCTCCGGGCGCAGTGGGAAGGACGTGCGCGCGAGGCCTTCTCGCGCAAGACGGATATCGAACTGACGCGCGAGGAAGTCACCGGCTGGGATTTCGAGGAGATTCCTGCGCAGGTACGCTCCGACGGCGGCCTGATGGCCTTTCCGGCGCTGGTCGATCTTGGCGAAACGGTGGCGTTGCGAGTGTTCGAGCGCGCTGACGAAGCCCGCGATGCTCACCGCGGCGGTGTCGTGCGCTTGCTGCGCAACGCCATCGCCAGTGACATCAAACAGGCCCGTCGTCGCCTGCCGGTCGGCAACTCCCTGGCCTTGAAGTACGCGCCGCTTGGCGGTGTGGACGGTTTGCGTGAGGACCTGGTGGAAGGTGGCTTTGCCGACCTGCTCGAACGCCACAACCTGGATGTGCGAACCGCGGCAGCGTTCGAAGCCCTGCATACACAGATGGCGCGTGAGGTGTTCGGCGCAGCGGTCGAGCGCCTGAAACTGGCCGAGCCTATCGTCGACGCCCAGGCGGATCTGAAACCCTGGCTGGAGCCGCCGTTGATGGGCTTTGCGCGTGCCAGCTACGACGATCTGCGCGAGCAGTTCGACGCCTTGCTGATGCCCGGGTTCCTGCGCGATTTATCGACCTCGCGGCTGGCGCATTTCCCGCGCTACCTGAAAGCGATGCGCCTGCGCGCCGAGCGCCTGCGGCAAGACCCGACCAAGGACCAGCAGCGCATGCTGCAGGTGCTGCCTTACTGGCGCCAGTATCTGCAACTGCGCGCCGAAGGCGCTGGGCCGCTGGACGAGCTGCGCTGGCTGATCGAGGAATGGCGCGTTTCATTGTTCGCGCAAGAGCTCAAAACAGCCGAGCCGGTCTCGGCCAAGCGGCTCGCCAGGGCGGTCGAGGCGCTGAGTTAAGCCTTTCGGCCGGACTGGCCGCTAAAATAGCCCCCATGGCCCATGCTGCTGATCTTTCCGCGTCCGACCGCCTCGCCGCCTGGCGCGCGCGCGAGCTGCCGCGCGTGCTGGCCGAGGCGCTTGAAGCCTGCGAGGACAAGGCCATTGCGATGGCCGAGTGCGCCGACGTGCTCGACTTGCTGGGCATGCTCGGCTGCGATGCGCAGACACAGGCAGCGGCGCTGTGGTTCGAACTCAGCGAAACAGCCCCGGACACCTGGGATGCACACAAGGCCAAGCTGCCCGTCGAGATGCAGCGGCTGGTCACCGGCCAGGCCGCCGCTGGGCAGGTCTGGGCGCTGCATGCGCAACGTGCGCCTGGTAGCGGCAGCGAAGGCCTGCGTCGTTTGCTGCTGGCGATCATTCGCGACTTGCGGGTGGTGTTCATCCTGCTGGCGCGCCAGCTTGCCAAACTGCGTGCCGCCGGCGCCTTGCCCGAAGATCAACGCCGCCTGCTGGCACAGCTCACCACGGACATCCATTCGCCGCTCGCCAACCGGCTTGGTATCTGGCAGTTGAAGTGGGAGTTGGAGGATCTTTCCTTCCGCTACCTGCAGCCCGATACCTATCGGCGTATCGCCAAGTTATTGGACGAGCGCCGCACCGATCGCGAGAGCTTTATCGCCGAATCGTTGTCCGTGCTTCGCCTGGCGCTGGAATCGGCCGGCGTGCACGCCGATCTTGCCGGGCGACCGAAGCACATCTACTCGATCTGGAAAAAAATGCAGCGCAAGTCGCTGGACTTTTCCGATCTCTATGACATCCGTGCGGTGCGCGTGTTGGTCGATAGTGTGGCCGACTGCTATGCCGCGCTGGGCGTCGTGCATACGCTATGGCCGCACCTGCCAGGCGAGTTCGACGACTACATCGCGCGCCCCAAGGGCAACGACTACCGTTCGTTGCACACCGCGGTGATCGGTCCGCGCGGCAAGACACTCGAAGTGCAGATTCGCACGCACGAAATGCATCGCATCAACGAGCTTGGCGTGGCCGCGCACTGGCGCTACAAGGAAGGCGGTAGCGGCGACAGCGAGTTCGAGGCAAAGATCGCCTGGATGCGCCGCCTGCTCGAACCGCGTGGCGAGAGCGATAGCGAACTGGCCGCCGGCCTGCAGACCGAGTTGCTGGAAGATCGTGTCTATGTGTTGACCCCGCGCGGCGAGGTGGTGGATCTGCCGCGCGGTGCGACCGTCCTCGATTTTGCCTATCACGTGCACACGGAGGTCGGTCATCGTTGCCGTGGCGCCAAGGTCAATGGCCGCATCGTGCCGCTGACCTTCCAGCCGCAAAGCGGCGACCGCATCGAGATTCTCACCGCCAAGCTGGCCGAGCCGAGCCGCGACTGGCTATCGGTACATCACGGCTACCTGCATACCTCTCGTGCGCGCGAAAAGGTACGCGTGTGGTTTCGTCGCGTCGCGCAGGAGGCCAACCTGGCGGTCGGGCGCAGCATGCTCGAGCGTGAGTTGCGCCGCCTGGCGGTGCCTTCCTCCGACCTGTCGAAGCTGCCAGCGCATTTTCACCTGAAGAGCCACGACGAATTGCTGGTCGCGCTGGCGCTGGGCGAGATCAATCCCGGGCAGATCACGCGTTTTCTGCAGGAGGCCGCCGCACCGCCGGTCGAGGAGGTGACGCAATCCTCGCTGCCGGTGACCTCGCGGCACGCCACCATCGAGCACAGTGCGCTCAGCATCGAGGGCGTCGGCAATCTGCTAACCACGCTGGCGCGTTGCTGCCAGCCGTTGCCAGGCGATCCGGTACGCGGCTTTATCACGCGTGGACGTGGCGTTTCGGTGCATCGCGCCGATTGCGTCAGCCTGGCGCGCCTGGCACGGCGCGACCCCGACCGGGTGATCGACGTCGAATGGGGAAAGGTGGCCGCACAGGCTTACGAGGTCGATATCGAATTGCATGGCTACGATCGCAAGGGTTTGCAGAAAGACGTCACCGCCCTGATCAGCAACTTCGGCACGCACATCATTGCCTCGTCCAGCCGGGTATTTACCCGGACCGGTGAAGTCGAAATGCGGTTCACCTTGCGTGTACGCGATTTCGAGCAGCTATCGATCCTGCTCGGGCGCCTGACCGCGCTACCCAACGTGGTGGACGCGCGCCGCGTGGGCGGTGGGTAGTTCATAAAAAGAGCGGCCTGCCGGCCCGGCCTTTCTGGCGGTTGAACCGCACGCCAACCCGAGCCGGTGGCGTTCATGGCGCGATGTTAAGCTTTCGCCCGTTGCCTTGAGGCTAAGTATCTATGAGCGGACGCAAAGATCAGCACGACCAGGGTGGTCGCACCGAGCCACGCCTGGGCAATCTGGACGGCTGGGACAAACCGCAGGTGCAGGCACCACCACGGGACGAGCTGCCGCATTTTGGCGTCGATCCCGATCGTCGCCGCCATGGCGCACCGCCGCCGCGCGCACCCAAGTCGCGCAAGCGTGGCTGGTTGCTGCCGATTTTGCTGCTGGTGATCATCGGTGTGGTGGCCTTTGCCTGGGTCGAGCAGGATCGCTTGCGCGGCCTGGTTCCCAGCACCGAACTCAATGACGTACTGGGCCGCGCCGACCAGGCTCTGCATGATGGTCACCTGGACGGTAACGACGGCAAGAGCGCGCGCGAGCTTTACGAAGCCGCGCGGGCACTGGAGCCGGACAACGATCGCGCTCGCGATGGCCTGCGTCAGGTCGGCCAGGCAGAAATAGCTCGTGCCGATGCAGCCGTGCGCGATGGCAAGCTCGATGACGCCGCCCAGGCCTTGAACGCCGCACGCGAACTGCTTGGCGGCGGCGCCGATGTCGAGCGGCTGGACCAGCAGATCGCCAAGGCGCGCAGTGCCAACGTGCAGCCGGATGGCTTGATCGAGCGCGCACAGCAGGCCCTGGCCGATGGTCGCCTGGATGGCGATGACGGCGCCGGCAACCTGTATCGGCAGGTGTTGGCGATCGATCCCAACAACGCGATTGCCCTGCATGGCATGGATAAGGTGGCCGATGGCCTGGCCGCGCAGGCGCGCAAGGCACTCGATGGCGGCGACCGCAATGCGGCAGCTGCGATTGTCGACAAGCTGGCCGTGCTCCTGCCCAACTACGGCGAACTGCCGTCGTTGCGCGCCGCCCTGGTGCAGGCGCAGAAACAGGACAGCGGCGAGCTTGCCGATGACCTCAAGCAAGGCCAGGATGCTCTGCGCGCCGGCCGTATCGATGGCGATGGCGAAGACACCGCGTTGGCTTATTTCAAGTCGGCATTGGCGATCGACCCGGACAATGCCGAAGCCAAGGCCGGCCTGGGGCAGGTCGCGCAAGCGTTGATCGTGCAAGCCAACGCCGCGATCGATGCGAACGACGGTGCGCACGCCACACAGCTTCTGGACCGCGCCGCATCGTTTGCACCGAAGTCGGCGGATCTGGCCGCTGCGCGTGCGCGCCTGGGCGATCTGAACAAGCGTGCGACGGCCAACACCAACCTGACCGCCACCGCCACCGCCGCCGGTGAAGACGGCGACGTGGGTCAGGCATCGCCGGCGCAGTTGACACCACAGCAGAGCGCGCAGATCGCACGCATGCTGCAGAACGCGGATATCGCCGCCAAGCGCGGGCAGATCATGCTGCCGCCGGGCGACAGTGCCTACGATCTGTATCGCGGCGCGCTTGCGATCGATGGCAACAACGAGGCGGCGCGACGTGGTCTGCAGGAACTGCCGAATCTGGTGTCGCGGCAGTTCAACCAGGCGATGTCCAACGGCAACCTGGTGCAGGCGGAGGGTTTTCTCGGCGATCTTTCCGATCTGGCGCCCGGCGATGCGGGCCAGGATCAACTGCGTCAACGTCTCGCTGGTGCGTGGATGGATCAGGCCGAACAGCAATTGGGACGCGGTGACCGCGCCGGTGCTGCGCAATCGCTCAACCACGCCGGCAAGCTGGCGACGGGTAACGTAAGGCTGCAGCAGTTGCAGGCACGTCTGTCGGCGGGGCGGTGAGGTCGGCATGACGGTAGTGGTGTTTGGGGGCAGCGGCCAGATTGGCCGCTTTCTGCTGCCGCGTCTGTTGGCGCGGGGCGAACAGGTCATCGCATTCAGCCGTGACGATCAGCCGCCGGCCGAGGGCATACGCTGGCTTCGCGGTCACGTCGCCGATGCGCCGCTGCCGGATGGGCCGGTGAGCGCGATCATCAGCATGGGCCCCCTGGTCGGCTTCGACGATTGGCTGGGCAGGGTCGATCTGCGGTCGCGCCCGCGCGTGATCGCCACCAGCTCGATGAGCGCGCAGACCAAGCTCGATTCGGAGCTGCGTAGCGAGCGTGAGCTGGCGCAAAGCCTGCGCGACAGCGAAGCGAGGCTGGCGCGCATCTGCGAGCGCAACGGTTGCGCCTGGACGGTATTGCGGCCGACCATGATCTACGGCATCGGCATGGACAAGAGTCTCACGCCGATCGCACGGCGCGCGATGCGTACGCGGGTTTTTCCCTTGCTGGCGGGCAAGGGGCTGCGTCAGCCGGTACACGCCGAAGACATTGCGCAAGCGATCATCGCAGCGCTTGATCATCGCGAAGCCTCGGGCTATGTGCTGCCGATCGGCGGTGGCGAGCGCCTGAGCGTGCACGACATGTTCGTGCGCATTCGCAGCAGCCTTCCGGGCTGGACCTTGCCGATACCGATCCCGCTGCGGGCACTGCGTGTGCTGCGCTACATGGTGCATAGCGTCCGCGGCGCCTTGTCACGGTTCCAGGTTGACCTGGTGGCCGACAACAGTGAGCTGGAGCGTCGCCTCGGCGTGCGTCCACGGCCGTTCCAGCCCGACCCGACGTGCTGGGGATATGACAAGAAAAGCTAGCGTCAGGGGTCTTCGGGTGCGCATGGCAGCGTTTCGCCCCCTTATGCCCGCAAATAGTCACGAATCCTGGCCTGGCGTTCAGACGCCCGCCGGTCAGCAGGCCCTATGATCCCTGACACTTTGTAGCTAGGGATTCCCCCGCGTTGGCCTTTCTGAACCGACTTTCCTCGTTCGCCCGTGCTTGCTGGCCCTGGGTACGCATTCCATTCTGGGTTTGCACGGGACTTCTGTTCGGCTTCGTCCTGCCGTACACGGTCATCCTCAACAAGCGTGTCCAGGATCGCTTCAACGACCTGGTCTTCGCCGTGCCGACGCGTGTTTACGCGCGCCCCTTGCCCCTGGCGGCCAACACGCCGATGACGCCGGCCGCGCTGGAGCTGGAGCTGACCTTTGCTGGCTATACCCGCGACGAACGCGGTGATGTGGCCGGTAGCTGGACCAAGGACGGCTCCGCTTACGTGATCGATTCGCGCGGCTATGCCGGCCCCGATGGCGGAGAACTGCCGCATCGCGTTCGCGTGGTGTTCGGCAAGGGCCAGATCCTGTCGGTAAAAGACCTGGCCAGCGGCAAGCCGGTCGATACCGTGCATCTCGATCCGGCGCGTATTGCCACGTTGTATGGAGCCTCGCAGGAAGAGCGCCGCATCGTACGCCTCGCCGATGTGCCGCCGCTGTTGCTCAGCGGCTTGCAGGCGGTCGAGGATCGAGACTTCAAGCATCATTTTGGCATCGATCTGTCGGCCATCCTGCGCGCGAGCTTCGCCAACTTGCGGGCCGGCCACACGGTGCAGGGCGGTTCGACGCTGACCCAGCAGCTGGTGCGCAACCTGTTTCTCGATCGCGATCAGAACTTCACACGCAAATTCAACGAAGCGCTGATGTCGATCCTAATCGAAGCGCATTACGACAAGAGCCGCATCCTTGAGGCTTACGTCAACCAGGTTTTCCTTGGTCAGCAGGGCGGGCAGGCGGTCCATGGCTTTGCCGCCGCGTCGGAGTTTTATTTCGGTCGCCGCATGGAAGATCTGCGTCCGCAGGAAGTAGCTCTGCTGGTGGGCATGGTCAAGGGACCGAGCTACTACGATCCGCGCCGCTATCCCGATCATGCGTTGTCGCGCCGTAACCTGGTGCTGCAGCAGTTCGTCGATACGGGTCTGTTGACGGCCGAGCAGGCCAAGGCGGCGCAGGCTACGCCGCTTGGGCTGGCAAGCGCGGGCCAGTTACCGCACAACCGGTTCCCTGCCTTCATGCAGCTGGTGCGCGCGCAGATCACCAGCGATTTCGATGACGACACACTGAGCGCCGGTAACCTGAGCATCTTCACGACGCTCGATCCGGCCGCGCAGCTGTATGCCGAGCAGGCCATCACGACCACGGCAAAGGCGTTGGGCAAGCGCGGTGACGCGGCGCAGGCCGCCGGCGTGGTGACCGATTCACAGACCGGCAATGTGCTGGCGATCGTCGGTTCGAAGGAGCCGGGCGACCAGGGTTTCAACCGTGCGATCGACGCACGTCGCCCGATCGGTTCGCTGATGAAGCCGTTCGTGTACCTGGTGGCGTTGACCGATCCCTCGCGCTGGAACCTCTCGACGCTGATCGATGATTCGCCGGTAGCGATGCGTCAGCCCGACGGCACGATGTGGACACCGCAGAACGACGAGCACGACGTCCATGGCCTGGTACCGATGGTCGACGGCCTGATTCATTCGTGGAACCTGGCCACGATCCACCTGGGCATGGATGTCGGCGTGCCGCGCATCAAGGCCTTCCTGGAGTCGTTCGGCCTGCAGGACGTGAACCCGAGTCCGTCATTGTTGCTGGGTGCGCAGGATCTCTCGCCGCTGCAGGTCGCACAGCTCTACCAATACATCGCCACCGACGGCCATGCCTTGCCGCTGCTTGCGGTGCGAGGCGTGGTCGATGGCGACGGCCGTACCATCAAGCGCTATGAAGTGAAAGGCGGCAAGGGCGAGTACCAGGACGCGGTACGCCTCACCACATGGGCCATGCAGCAGGTCGTTCGCTCGGGCACGGCGGCAGCCATCGGCAACTCCAGCCTCGGCGTGCTCAATGCGGCAGGCAAGACCGGCACCAGCAATGACCAGCGCGACAGTTGGTTCGCCGGCTTCACCGGCGATCATCTGGCGGTGTTCTGGATGGGCCGCGACGACAACAAGCCCAGTGGTCTGTACGGCGCAACCGGCAGCCTGCGCGTGTGGCAGGAGCTGTTCCGCAAGCTACCGACGCGGCCCTTGCCGGCGGCAGTGGGCGAAAACCTGGAACTGGCCTGGATCAACCCGCAAGAAGGCAAGCGCACCGATCCCTCGTGCCAGGGTGCAAGGCAATTTGCGGTGGTTGCCGGTACGCTGCCCGCCAACACGGAAGGCTGCTTCTGGCAACATGTCGAAAATCTGTTCGGCGGCGGTCAGGATCAACCCGCCCCGGCCTCCACTGCACCTGCACGAGATTGATGATCATGTCTTCACTGAAACATTTTCCGCTGGCCCCCGCCGTGCTCGCATTGCTGCTTGCCGCGTGCGCCACGCCCGAGCCGCCCGCACCACCGGCTCCGCAGGTGCGTGCGGACAGCCTGATCATCGCGTCGATCAAGGCTGCCGGTGACAAGGAAAAATCGATCATCGACGTCAACCCGCTGCGCGAACCCGGCGTGACTTCCCTGCAGGATGGCGCCAACGCCGACGTACTTGCCGGTCGTTATCCCGACGCGGCGGCCAAGCTCGACCAGGCCATCAAGCTGAGCCCCGATTCCCCGGACTTGTTGCAGGATCGCGCCGAGGTGGCCATTCGCCTGCACGATTACGCCGGCGCTGAAAAGCTTGCCCACCACTCGTGGGAACTGGGCCCGCGGCTGGGGCCGTTGTGCGCGCGCAACTGGCAGACCATCGTCGAGCTGCGCGACCGCGCAGGCGACCAGGCTGGCGCCGCCAGTGCGCGCAAGTGGGTCCAGAAGTGCCACGTCGAGGGCGTGCCGCGTTATTGACGGTAAACGTAAAGCCGGCCGCTGCGCAGCCTGTCAAGTCGCGCCTTCGGCGCTGTAAAGGGGAAAGGGGGAAAGCCGATATGCACGGTATCGCGGCTGGTTGCTTTCTCCCTTTACCCTTTTCTCTTTACAGGTCATGCAGTGGCCGGCTTTACGCTTTTCGACGCCAGATGCCGCATTAGCCGCATCCCAAATCGGCGATACTAGCCCGATGACCGATCCGGATATCTCCGCACTGCTCGGTGCGGACGGCCCCTTCGCCCGCGACCTGCCGAATTTCCTGCCACGCGAGGCGCAGCAGACAATGGCGCGGGCTGTGCAGCACGCTATCGCCGAGCGCGACACGCTGATTGCAGAAGCCGGCACCGGCACCGGCAAGACCTATGCGTATCTGGTGCCGGCATTGCTGTCAGGCGATCGGGTGATCGTATCGACAGGTACCAAGGCACTGCAGGATCAGCTGTATTTTCGCGATCTGCCGCGTGTGCGCTCGGTCTTGGGAACGCATGTGAAAACGGCGCTGCTCAAAGGGCGCGCCAACTATCTGTGTCTCTATCGGCTCGACCAGACAGTACGCGAAGGTGCGACGTTCGATCGTGCACAGGCAGCGCAGTTGGCGTCGATACGCGCGTGGTCTGCGCGGACGCGCCGCGGCGATCGCATGGAACTGGCCGAGGTGCCCGAGGAATCGTCGCTGTGGCCGCGCGTGACCTCCACACCAGAAAATTGCCTGGGCGTGGAGTGTCCGTTCTACGACGACTGCCATGTGATCAAGGCGCGCAGGGATGCACAAGAGGCAGACATCGTGGTGGTCAATCATCACCTGCTGTTTGCCGATCTGGCCTTGAAGCAGGAAGGCTTCGGCGAGATCCTGCCGGGTGCACAGGCCTTTATTCTCGATGAGGCGCACCAGATTCCCGAGCTGGCCGGGCAGTTCTTTTCGCGCAGCGTCAGCGCGCGCCAGCTGACCGAACTTGCGCAAGACAGCTTGAACGAATGCAACGGGATTACCGGTGCGATCGGCGCGGTACTCGAACCGGTCGAGGCCTTGCAGGACGCGGTACGCAGGCTACGCCTGACACTGGACCCGTTACCGCAGCGCGGCCCGTTCCATGTGCTCGAGAGCCACGCCAACGTACGCGAGGCGATGCACGACGTGCGCGAGTTGATCGCGGCGTTGGCTGATGTGCTGGCATCCCAGGCCGAGCGCTCGCGCGGCTTTGCCAATGTCTACGAACGTGCGTCGGCGCTGAGCGAGCGTTTCGATCGTATCGCCGAGGGTGCGGGCGAGCAGGACGTGCGTTGGTACGAACTGTTTCCCCGCGGTTTTGCACTTCATGCCACGCCACTGGATCTCGCCGCGCCGCTGCGCGGCTTGCGCGAGCTCACGCAAGCGGCATGGATTCATACCTCGGCTACGCTTTCCGTGGCCGGTGATTTTGGGCACTTCGCGCGCCAGCTTGGCCTGGACGATCCGCAGACGCTCAGTCTGGAAAGCCCGTTCGATTACCCCGAGCAGGCATTGTGCTATCTCCCGCCGGGGTTGCCCGATCCAGCCGCGCGCGATTACACGGAACGCGTGATCGATGCGGTCATGCCGGTGCTTGAGGCGTCTAATGGCCGCGCGTTCCTGTTGTTCACGTCGCATCGCGCCTTGCGGCGCGCGGCAGATTTGTTGCGCGAACGGGTGCCTTGGCCGCTGTTTGTCCAGGGTGACGCGCCACGCCATCGTTTGCTCGAGGAGTTTCGCGCCAGCGGTCACGGTGTGTTGCTCGGCGCGGCGAGTTTCTGGGAAGGCGTCGACGTGCAGGGCGAGGCGCTCTCGGTGGTCGTGATCGACAAGCTGCCGTTTGCGGCACCCGACGATCCGGTCTTGCAAGCGCGCCTGGAAGCGCTCGAACAGTCCGGGATCAATCCCTTTATGGGCTGGCAGGTCCCCAGCGCGGTCATCGCGCTCAAGCAGGGCGCCGGGCGGCTGATCCGTGACGTACGCGATCGGGGCGTACTGGTGTTATGCGACCCACGTCTTACCGGCAAGGGTTACGGCAAACTTTTTCTGGCGAGTTTGCCGCCGATGCCACGCACCCGCGAAATTACCGATGTGCAGGCGTTTTTCGCCCAGGCATCGTCGCCGTTCGACGAGAACGCAGCGCCATAACTTTGCCCCCTGTCGCGCCGCATGCTGCCAGGGCAGGCCCGGCGGGCGTCGGATGGGCGTGATGTCATGCGATTGTTTCCAACAAGGACCGGGGTTACATCGTGAAAAACTGGTTTCATACCGTCACGGCTAAAGTGCTGGGTGTCGGGTTGTTGGCATTGCTGATGCTCATTCCGCTCGGCCAGGTGCAGACCCTGGTGACCGAAAGGCAGGCCCTGCGCGAAACGGCGGTCACCCAGATCGCCCAGGGTTGGGGCGGTCGCCAGGTACTCGGCGGCCTGCTGTTGGCGGTGCCGGGACAACGCACCGCCCTCCTGGCGGACAACCAGACGACCCGTACGGTCGCCACCACCGATGTGGTGCTGCCCGACACATTGAAAACCGACGTAACCATGCAGGTGCAGACGCGCAGCTATGGCATCTATGCCGCGCCGGTCTATTTGTCGGCAGTGCATGTCAGCGGCCGTTTCTCGCCGGAGGACGTGGCGAAGGCACGGCAGGCCAGCGCCTCGCAGTGGCAGCCTGGCAAAGCTGAGGTGCGACTGCTGCTGAGCGATCTGCGCGGCCTGCGCGACGCCAGCGATCTGCGTATCAACGGCAAGCCCGCGCGCTTTGCTTCATCGGCCGAGCGCATGAGTGACATGTCCAGTGTGGTCGTGCCGATCGACCTCGACGCACTGGGTGATCAGCCGATCGAATTCGAGTTGCAGCTTCAACTGGCCGGTACCGAGTCGTTGCAGGTGCTGCCGCTGGGGCGCAATAGCGACGTGACGATGCATGCTCCTTGGGGTAACCCGAGTTTTATCGGAGCCGCGTTGCCGGTGGAACGTGACGTTTCGGCAAGCACCTTCAGTGCACACTGGCACGCCTCCGATCTCAATCGCAGCTACGGTCAGCATTGGGAATACAGTGACGTCGGCGTGGGTCAAGCCATGAGCGCGTCGGCGTTTGGCGTGGAGCTGTATCAGCCGGTCGATATCTATCAACGCAACGAGCGCGCGGTGAAATATGGCCTGCTGTTTATTGGCATGACCTTTGTGGTGTTTTTCCTGTTCGAGGTACTGAAGCGACTGCGCGTGCATCCGGTGCAATACTTGCTGATCGGCGCCGCGCTGGCGACGTTCTATGTGGTGCTGCTGGCCTTGTCCGAGCAGATCGGATTTGCGCTGGCCTATGCATTGGCCGCTAGTGCAGTGGTAGTGATCGTGGGTGGTTACGCCGCCGCTGTATTGCGTGCGAGGCGTGCCGGCCTGCTGCTCGGTGGGGCATTGGCCATGGTCTATACGCTGCTCTATGGCCTGATTGCGGCCGAGCAATATGCCCTGCTGGTCGGCGCCTTCGCCTTGCTTGCTGCGATTGCCCTGATGATGTATCTCACGCGCCGCATCGATTGGTATGCCTATGCGCCGATTTCCGCCGCACGCCCCGATCCGGCTACCATGGATACGCTATGAACCTGCTCGCCATCGAAACCGCCACCGAAGCCTGTTCCGTCGCCCTGGTGCACGGGGACCAAATTATCGCGCGTAGCGAGCTTGCCCCACGGCGGCACGCCGAATTGGTGTTGCCGATGGCCGATGCCCTGTTGGCTGAGGCAGGTCTTGGTCGCCATGCGCTCGATGCGATCGCCGTCGGCCGCGGCCCCGGCGCATTTACCGGCGTACGCCTGGGCGTGTCGCTGGCGCAGGGCATGGCGCTGGCGCTGGATTGCCCAGTGATCACGGTGTCCTCGCTGGCGGCCCTGGCGCTGGAGGCCGAACGCGACGATGCGGCCATTCTTGCGGTGATCGACGCCCGCATGGGCGAGATCTATGCCGCCTGCTACCGCAGTGACGGGCAGGGTGGTCTGGTATCGCTGGATGCGGAGCGCGTCTGTACGGCCGATGCGCTCAATCTGCCTGAAACTGGCTCGTGGCAGGTTGTGGGCAGCGGCTGGGCGACCTATGAGTCTGTGTTGCGCGAGCGTCTGCCATCGGCACCGGTATGGTTCGATGGCGTGCGTTACCCGCAGGCACGTCACGTAGCAGAGCTCGCCGTACGTGAGTTCCAGGCCGGGCGCGCTCACGCACCTGAACTCGCCTTGCCGGTGTATCTGCGTGACAAGGTCGCGCTGACCCTGGTCGAGCAGGGCCGCGCCTGAGGTTGCTTACAGTTGGCCGATAACCAGCTGTACCAGCAAGCTGCTGATCGATACGGCGGCCCATACACCCAGGCCAAGCAGGATCGGACGAAGACCGGTTGAGGCCATCTTGCGCAGGTTCGCCGACAAACCGATCGCCGTCAGCGCGACGATGATCAGGAACTCGGCCAGCACATGGATCGCAGGCAGCATGGTGGCAGGTACCAGGCCGGCGGTGCGGATCGCCGATGCGACCAGGAACCACAGGATGAACCAGGGAAAGATGCGGCGCAGGCTGAAGTCGGTGCTGCCTTTTTTCTTTTCGCGCCAAGCCACCGCAAAGGCGAGCACCAGGCACACCGGAATGATCAGTGTGGCACGCGTCAGCTTGACGATGGTGGCGTAGTCGCCCGCTTCCTTGCTGAAGCTGTAGCCGGCGGCGACCACCGACGAGGTGTCGTTGATCGCGGTGCCCGCCCAGAGACCGAAGCCGAGGTCGGACAGGTGCAGCAGATGGCCGAGCAGCGGAAACAGCAGAACGGCGACGAGGTTGAACAGGAATATCGTCGAGATCGCGAAGGCGGTGTCGTTTTCGTCCGGCTTGATGATCGGCGTCACCGCGGCAATCGCCGAGCCGCCACAAATGGCCGTGCCCACGCCGATCAGGATCTTGAGCTTGTCGCGTACCTTGAGCGCACGACCCAGACCCCAGGCGGCAAGAAAAGCCACGGTCATCGTCACCAGCGTTACCGACAGCGATTCGAGGCCCGTCTTGGCCACCTGGTTAAGGCTCAGCCCGAAGCCCAGTGCAATGATCGACCATTGCAGAATCTGTTTGCCGGCGAACTGGATGCCCGGGGTGAATTGAACACCAGGCGCAACCAGGTTGCGGATGAGGATGCCCAGCACAATGCCGAATACCGGCCCACCCACCAATGGCATCAGGCGGCCCAGACCCAGGGCAACCAGAGCGACGACGATAGCCAGGATGAGGCCGGGCATACGCTGGCCAAGGCTGGGGAGGGGCAGGGCGGCGGCGGGGGCGGACATGGCGCATTCCTTGGGGATGCCGTTATTGTCCTGCGCGCCACTTATCAGGAAAACTTGGAATTACTGATGGATGACATAAGATAAGCTTATGCTTCATATCAGCCCGCGCCAGCTCGAAGTCTTCGTACAAACCGCCTTGCACGGTAGCTTGCGCGCCGCTGCCGATGCGCTGCATCTCACGCAACCGGCGGCAAGCATGGCGCTGGCTGAGCTGGAACGTCTGCTTGGCTCTCCGGTCTTTGCCCGTGAGCGGGGTCGCCTGCATCTCAATGCCCGTGGGCGCGAGTTGCTGCCGTTGGCGCAGGAGCTGTTGGAGCGCCACGCCGAGTTCGGCCGCCGTGCTGGTCATGAGGCCACGCTGGGTGGCGAACTGCGGATTGGCGCGAGCAATACGGTGGGCAATTACCGCGTCGGCGAATTGCTGGGCGATTTCGTGCGCAAGCATCCGCAGGTCGCCGTACGTCTGCGTGTCGCCAATACCGACGCGATCGCACATGCATTGCTCGAACACGCACTGGATATCGGTTGTGTCGAAGGCCCCGTGACGCACCCTTCGTTGGAGCTGCGTCCATGGCGCGACGATGATCTCGTTGTCTGCGCGCCATCCGATCATCCGCTTGCTCGCAAACGCCATCTGCAACCCGCCGATTTCGCCGGCGCTCGCTGGGTACTGCGCGAACCCGGCTCGGCCACGCGCGTTACCAGCGAGCGTGCACTGGCACAGCTGCCGCCTGGCGAAACCGTGTTGGAGCTCGATCAGACTGAGGCGATCAAGCAGACCGTCGTCGCGGGGTTGGGCATTGCGTGCCTGCCGCAGGTTGCCGTGATTGATGCGGTAGCAGCGGGGCGGCTAAAAGTGTTGAAGACACCATTCCTGGATCTGCATCGGAAGTTGTCGTTGTTGTTGCACAAGGGTAAGTATCGCGGGGCGCTGTTGGAGGCGTTCCTGGCCACGATAGATCGGTAGTCAGGCGCGGCGAGCGGGAGAGCATCCTGTGAGCATCCCTCCCGCGTGCAAAGCCGGGGAGGGATGACGGAAGCAAGTCTTCGACTTTACTTGCTCTTGCTCCCTCTCCCCTGGCTTCGCCGGGGAGAGGGTTGGGATGAGGGGATGCAAGTCCTCAGCCCAACAAAGCCACTACAGTCAAAACCCAAACTCACTCAACTCCGCATGCTCGTCAGGCCGCCGACCCTGAGGCCAATGAAACTTCCGCTCTTCCGCCTTGATCGGCTGGTCATTGATGCTCGCATGGCGATACTTCATCAGCCCATTCTCATCGAATTCCCAGTTCTCGTTGCCGTAGCTGCGATACCACTGGCCTGAATCGTCGTGCCACTCGTAGGCAAATCGCACAGCAATCCGGTTGCCGGCAAATGCCCACAGTTCCTTGATCAACCGATACTCCAGTTCCTTGTCCCACTTGCGCCCGAGAAATGCGCGTACCGCTTCACGGCCTTCAATGAATTCCGCGCGATTGCGCCAGTGCGTATCGGTCGTATAGACCAGCGACACGCGGTCGGGATCACGGCTGTTCCAGGCATCTTCGGCGAGCCGGACTTTCTGTTTGGCGGTGTCTTCGGTGAACGGCGGAACAGGTGGCTTGGTCGTCATGGAGAGGGGTCCATAGGGTGCGTAGACAGGGCTGTCTACATGGCAAGGCTAGCTAATGTAGACAGATCTGTCTACTATCTGGACCATGCCTGCCCAAACCCAAGTTCCCGCCGCCCGCGACCGGATTCTCCGGACTGCCCACGACCTGTTCTACGGAGAAGGCGTGCGTGCGACAGGCATCGACCGGGTGATTGCCGAATCGGGCGTGACCAAGGTGACCTTCTATCGCCACTTTCCCAGCAAGAACGATCTGGTTCGCGCGTTTCTCGACTATCGCCACGAACGCTGGATGCATTGGTTCGTCGATGCGTTGGCCAGACACGGGGCGAGCGAGGGTAGGGTCGCAACCCCCGTGGTAGCGGCGATGCGCGAATGGTTCGAGTCCGAGGCGTTTCGCGGCTGTGCTTTCATCAACAGCGTGGTGGAGCTGGGTGGCAGCCTGCCTGATGTGCTGGAGGTCTCACGTCGACACAAACAGTCGATGGTCGAAGCGGTAGCCCCTTACCTGTCCCCGGCATCGCGTCGCGCCGGTGATGCGGTGGCCATCGCGGTGGCGATCGATGGCGCGATCATCCGCGCTCAGTACGACGAAACGCCCAAAGCGGCGCTCAAGGCACTGAAGAAGCTGTTGGCTGTATTCGATGCGGCCTGACGCCCCGCGCCGGTCATAGAACCGGTGCGTTGGCGCTGATCGACGCGGCGCACGCCGTTTGAGTCGTAGCCACGATCTTGGCGAGCATCTCCGCCACTTCTTCATGCGAACGTGCGCGTATCAGCTTCGGCGCGTGCTTGCGTAGCCCATGGAAGTCCAGCGATGCGATGCGGTCGCGCACCAGCAGCAGCTGGCCAGGATGCATGCTGAATTCGCACAGGCCCAATGCGAGCAGCATCGCGGTGAAGTTCACATCGCCACCGATCTCACCACACAGGCTCACCGGTTTCCTGGCGCGCCGGCCGGCAGTAAGCACGTGCGAGATCAGGCGCAGCAAGGCGGGCTGCAGTGGGTTGTAGATGTTTTCCAGCGCATCGTTACCGCGATCGGCAGCGAGCACATATTGCGCCAGGTCATTGGTGCCGATGGCCAGGAAGTCGGCGTGTTCGAGCAATTCGCGCACATTGATGGCTGCAGCGGGCACCTCGATCATGGCGCCGAGCGAGAGTTTTTCCGGCAGGTCGATGTTCTCGCGCTTGAGTTCCTGGCGTGCGAGCTTGAAAAGGGTGCGTACGGCGATCAGCTCGTCCGGTTGCGTCACCATGGGTACCAGCACGCGGACCGGGCCATAGCAGGCCGCGCGCAGGATGGCGCGAATCTGCGTGGTGAACACGGCGGGGTAGCGTAGCGACAGGCGCACGCCGCGGACGCCGAGTGCGGGGTTTTCTTCGCCACGGATGGCCAGGCCCGCCGCGTCGGCCTTGTCGGCGCCCAGGTCGAGCGTGCGGATCGTGACCGGCAGGCCGCCCATGCCTAGTACCAGGTCGCGATAGGCGATGAACTGCTCGTCTTCGGAGGGCAGGCCCTTGTGGCGCAGAAACAGAAACTCGGTGCGATAAAGCCCGACGCCATCGGCGCCACGCGCACGGGCCGAAGCGATGTCAGGCGCCATTTCGGCGTTCGCATACAGGCGGATATCCACCCCGTCGCTCGTGCGCGTGGGTGCGTTCGCCAGCGTGGCCAGACGACGACCTTCCTGCGCGGCTTCGCGCTGCCACGCACGATAGCGCGCGAGATCCTGCGCGGTGGGGTGCACGACTGCTTCGCCGCGCTCGCTGTCGAGCAGGATCAGGTCGTCATCGTGAATGGTCGAAAGTGCATCGCGCACGCCCACCAGCATTGGCAGGTCGAGGCTGCGCGCAAGAATCGCGCTGTGCGAATAGGGGCTGCCGGAGCTGGCGACGACACCAAGCAGACCGTTGCCGGCCAGGTGCGCCATATCGGCCGGTGCGATCGAGTCGGCGATCAGTATCTCGCCTACGCGCGCGGCGATCTTGCGCTCTTCAACGCTGGTCTGGCGCTGCAGCGCGGAGATCACGCGATTGATGACCTGGTCGATATCTTCCTTGCGGCTGCGCAGGTAAGGATCGTCCATGGCCTCGAAGATGGCGGCGAGGCGATCGCGCTGCTTCTTCAGTGCCGCACCTGGGCGGTAATGCCCGATGCGCACGAGATCGTCGAGGCCGCGCAGCAGCTCGGGGTCGTCCAGCAGCAGGGTGTGCGCATCGATGAATTCGCTGACTTCGCGCGCCAGCGCGCCGTGCAGCTTGCCGCGCAGTTCGCGCAACTCCAGGCGTGCCGTGTCGAGCGCGCGATGCAGCTTTTCGATTTCGCTGTCGACTTCTTCTTCGGCCAGAGGGCGGGTGTCGACCAGATAGCGGCTCGGCTGTACCAGTCGCGCACGGCCCAACGCCATGCCTCGTGATGCGGTCGTGCCAGGCAACAGATGCCTCATGCAAGCAGTCTCGATGTAAGAAGCGGTGGGGAAGAGGACAAGCGCGGCATCAGACAACGGCAGGCGGCCATCAGTTGCATGCCGGAATTTTCTTGCCTGGCGCTATCGCCGTATCCCCATTCCATCCTTACGCCCCTTCGTCGAACTTTCGATCGAACAATGCGACCACCGCCTCCAATGCGTTCTGCTCGTCCGGGCCATCGGCGCGGATTGTCAGTGGTGTGCCGAGACCGGCGGCGAGCATCATCACGCCCATGATGCTTTGTGCGTTGACTTCACGGCCTTTGCTGACGAGCCATACGGTGGATTTGAAACCCTGCACCAGTTGCACCAGTTTGGCCGAGGCGCGTGCGTGCAGGCCGAGCTTGTTCGATATAACGACGTCTTTCTCAAGCATGATCGATGAAAATCCCCCCGCGGCCACCGCTGGCGGCAATCTCTGCCAGTTCGTCCAGTGGTTTTTCCGCGTAATTAAGTACGCGCAGCAGCATCGGCAGGTTAAGGCCGGAGACACAGCGCAAGCGAACGCCCAACGGGCTGAGCGACAGGCCGATATTGCATGGCGTGGCGCCATACAGGTCGGCCAGGACGAGCACCCCTTCACCCTGATCCAGTTCGCGCGCATGACGCTCGGTGAGCGCGCGCATGACATCCGGATCGGCCTGGCCTGGAACTTCCACGGCCTGGATTTTCAACGGCAACGTGGGCAGCACATGATGCGCTGCCGAGATCAACGCCTGGCCTACGGCCTCGTGCGTCATCAACATCACTCCGACGCTCATGGCCGCAGTGTCCCCTGGTGGTTTTCAATAGCGTGCATGATGGCTACTACTACTCAAGCTCGCGGTGGAAGATCAGCACGTTTTCTCGTTGCGTGCGGTAATGCGCGGCCAGTTTCTCGGCCAGATACACCGACCTGTGGCGTCCCCCGGTGC